>Ga0208162_1000250_pt1 | contig 31454 bp, 13 predicted proteins | sample CB_VirMetaG_4_FD_184539 | JGI IMG/M metagenome (GOLD analysis project Ga0208162, IMG submission 184539) | Freshwater to marine saline gradient viral communities from Chesapeake Bay - CB_1508_1M Viral MetaG (SPAdes) (version 4) | ecosystem: Environmental > Aquatic > Marine > Coastal | place: USA... | reverse complement strand
ATGTTGATATCACCAGTGGTGGATTCGATGTTGTTTCCAGAGATCTGGATGTTACCGAATGTGCCGCTGGTAGGAGTGATCGTGCTGCTGTCTACGCCATCAGTGATCTGGAGAGAAGACAGTGCTTGCAGACTGGTTACCTGCTGCGAGAACGCAACCGTGCCAGACTCCTGATCGACATAGAAGGCATCACCGACTCTGAAGTCACCCTTATGGTCGATGCTGACAAAGGAAACATCGCCGTTGTTAACCTCAGTAACTTCGTTTGCCTGAATTGCAAGGTTAGGATCGTTGGAGAAGTCTCCGCCAGCACCAACATGGTTGAAGTTCAGAGCAAAGAGTCTCAGGGTTACGCCATCACCATCAGCAATGACACCCTTTTGACCATACTCAACAGCACATCCGACCGAACGCATGTCGGCACCGAATTCGCTGTAGTCGGCAAGGATAACCTTAGTAGCAGTTCCGATGCCACCACCCGCTTGAGTGATGCGGATATCCTGATTACGGATTACATTATCTGTGGTTGTGGTTACGCCGCTAGCACCATTGAAGTTCAGCAGCAGTGCGGTGTCCTTATCGCCAGTCAGTTCGGCAGTAGGAGGTGTAAATGCACCAGTGTACTTAGCAACACCATACTCAACTCTGAAGTCGTCGATCCAACCTGTTACAGAGTTAGATGTGCCGTCAAAGTCAGCACCGATAACCAGACCCTTGGATGCACCGTAGTCCGTCGTGTCTGATGCCTCAGTGCCTACTACAACACCATCAACGAACAATCTGGTGTCTGTGCCGCTTCTGGTCAGTGCATAGTGCTTCCAGACGCCTGTAGCGATGCCTGCGCCAGTACCAGTAATAGCGGTGGTAGTACCAACGCGCATATCGACTTCACCAGCAGCACGGTAAGCGACGCTGATACCTTCAGCATCTGTGCCATCGGTTCTTAAGTCGAACAGAGTTGCGCTGCTCAGACCAGTTGTATTCGAGTATGCCCAGAATTCAACGGTGAAGTCAGTATTGGTTCCGAATCCAAGTGTGCCACTGGAAGGAATGCTAACCGAATCATTTGTTCCGTCTAATGCGAGCGACGCGGTGCCGTACTTCTTAACGGCAGTATCTAACTGAGCATCACCATTGAAGGTAACTGCCTTAGCAGATCTGGCAATGAGAACTTCAAAACCAGTTTGCTTACCAGTTACATCGATGTAAGTGCCATCGTAGTTAGCAACAACTGCTGTAGCAACACCAGTTACACCATCGGTGTCATAAACTGTGATCGTATCACCAACACCAATAGTGGTGATACCAGTCATTCTCAGTCTGGTTTCACCAGTAGAGGACAGACCGACAGATCCAGATACACCCTTAACCGCTTCGCTAGCAAAGTAGGTGAAACAGTTCAGGTACTCGATACGAGCACCGTTGGTCATTTCGAGACCCTTACCGCCAGGAACGATGAAGGTACATTCGTTGAACAGGAAACCTGCCTCTAAGGACCCAGAAGCGACTTCCGAACCATCAACATAGGCACCACCACCAGAGATGTAAGAAGACGGTGGAGAGTCCGCAGAACCGTATCCGTAGGGATCGGTAGCAGTGATGTTGCTACCCTTGTTGAAGACGGTTACACGCTGGACATAAGGCGATCTGGCGGTAATAGCGATACCAGGAGCATAACGGAATGCCCAACCTTGGTTACCAGCGGTATCGAAGTACTGACCAGCAACGGTGACATCTTCGACAACCGTTCTGTCGTTCATTAAGAATGCGTCCTTCTGCCTTGTGGCAAGAGAAGGCATAATCTTGGTAGCACGGAGACCAGCACCCTTGACCGTTACACCAGCAGGGATAAGCAGTGGGAAGGTTTCCTCATAAACACCAGCATCAATTTGCAGAATCTCATTGACGCCAACCCCTGTCATTGCTGCCAGGGCATACTTAATCGTTCTGTATGGTCTCTCGGGGGTTCTACCGCGAGAGGCATCACCGTCGTCAACACCATTCAGAGAGACATACCATGTGTCAGTTCTGGCGTTAATGGTAGCAATACCAATCTGAGCAGGTTCACGCCAGGTGATCGTGCCACCAGGATCAGTGCTCAGGATGTGCTGAGTGTTAACACCAACAACTCCAGTGGAGTCATACAGCGAAGTGATGTAACCAACATTGATGTAAGAGGTATCACCGACCAGATTATCAACATCTACGGTGGTGATAGTAGCGTAAGTACCGACGATCGATGTAACAACACCAGCGGTAATCTTAGCGTTGACAATATCGCCTTCTGTTGCATCAATCGTAGTGATCGTAGCAGCAGTGCCAACGATATCTGTAACAGCGAGTCCAGTGATGTTGACATTGCGGGCATCCAGGGTCTCAATATCTACTACGGTAATAGTAGCGTATGTACCAACCTGAGATGTGATGATACCAGCAGTAATTCTGGCGTCAAGAGCATCTAATGTAGCAACATTATCAATCGTACCAAGATTATTATCAATCGTGGTGATTGTTGCAGCAGTGCCGACGATATCAGTAACTGCTAAACCAGTAATATTGACATTACGAGCATCAAGAGTCTCGGTATCAAATACCGTGATGGTAGCATAAGTACCAACGATGCTTGTTACAACACCAGCAGTGATCTTAGCGTTTACAATGTCACCTTCGGTGGCATCGATTGTGGTGATTGTAGCGGCAGTACCGACGATATCTGTAACTGCCAGACCAGTGATGTTTACATCGCGGGCATCGAGAGTCTCGATATCAACAGTTGTGATTGTGGCATAGGTGCCAACCTGAGATGTGATAATGCCTGCGGTGATCTTGGCATTAACAATATCACCCTCGGTTACATCAATGGTTGTAATAGTAGCGGCAGTACCAACAATGTCAGTTACTGCTAAACCAGTGATGTTAACATTGCGAGCATCTAAGATCTCAATGTCAACTGTAGTGATAGTCGCATAGGTGCCTACCTGACTGGTGATAATACCAGCAGTGATTTTGGCATCAAGGATATCAGCGGCATCGAGGTGTGCAGTGCCATCAATGTAGAGATCTTTCCACTCACGATCGGTAGTACCGAGATCGAGAGAGTCATCGCTGACAGGAATGAACCTGAGGTTAGATTCCCATGCTTCTCTTGGGAAGTCATACAGGAAGGTCTTATCAGTCGTTCCCTTAAGAATGATACCGCCATTGTCGGCTGTGGCATCTGCAGGAGCAATTCCAGAAGTAATACCAATCTCAATATTCTTATCGGTTACCTGAAGAACCTGACTCTGAACAAAGGTAGTATTACCATTAACGGTTAGATCACCGACGACTGTGAGAGCACCGCCAACACGAACATCATCTTGGAAGTCCGCAACTTGGAAGGTTACATATGTACCTACCAAAGATGTGACAAGTCCAGTCGTAACCTTGACATCTACGGCGTCAAGATTGTTAATATCTACCGTGGAGATGGTAGCATATGTGCCGACCATGCTAGTAACAACACCAGCAGTGATCTTGGCAAAATAACCATCAAAGTAGTTTGTATCTACAGTGTTGATTGTGGCAGCAGTACCAACAATGTCGGTAATAATACCAGCAGTAATCTTGACATCTCTGAGGTCAGCGATCTCAGTGTCGAATGTCGTGATCGTGGCGTAAGTACCAACATAGCTGGTTACAACACCTGCGGTGATCTTCGCATACTCGATGTCTGCATCAGCGAAGTCCGCGTTCGTAATAGTCGCCGCAGCACCAGTCTGGTATGTAATAATACCAGTATAGATCTTAGCGTTGGTGATAGCAAAGTCAGTTGCTAAACCAGCAGTTACCTTAATGTCCTCAACACCAATATCATTGATGTCAATCTGAGGAATTGTTGCAACACCAGATACGGTGAGGTCACCATTTACAGAGAGGAGAGCATCTGGAGCAGTTGTGCCTATTCCGACCCAACCATCACTATTACCACTGATCCACTTGGTGTCACCAGAACCAATAACTAACTGATCATCACCAGCAGTCTTAGCAACATCTTGGTTATAACCAATGATTACATTGTTGCTACCAGAGGTCTGACCACCTGCGGATTGACCAATGGCAATATTATTCTCACCACTGTCACCCTGACCAGCAGAAAGACCGATAGCAATGTTCTTACTACCAGTTGCATTGATACCAGCGGATTGACCGATGGAGATGTTATCGCTACCCTCTACATTGTAGAGTGTATAAGCACCAATAGCGATGTTGTCGCTTTGACTTGTGGAGATACCTGCTCCCCACAGTGCCTGCTGACCAATAGCAATATTTCTTTCGTGGTCTTCTCTACCTGTAGTGGTAAGAATACCTGCCTTAACTACAATGAAACCAAACGAACCAGTAAGACCCAGAGTTGGATCACTGGAAACATAGATAGCATCATACTTTGCAGTCAGAAGACCGACATTATCGGTGCCCTTTACGGTAAACTGAGTGCCCTGTAGTTTCTGTAAGAAACCTTCTGATGCATTAGCGAAGTTAAAACTTAATCCACCAGTAACCGCACCGTTAACTGTAACAAGATCAGTCAGGTTGTTCAGAGCGATTGCAAAGTCACCATCTCCAACATAGGTAGAGATACCAGATTCACTTGTGCCATATACTCTGTAAGAGTATGGCGGAGATACGAGAGCAGATGCATCGGAGAAAGAGATACCACTTGCTGTACCAGTAGCACCGATGGAGATCAGGTTCTGAGAACCTAAATCTTGACCTGCTTTATCACCAATATAGATGTTATAAGAACCTTCTGCCTGTTGACCAGCAAAGGCACCTAAGAAGATATTAGATTCTGCTTGTACCTGTCCACCTAATTGGAAGGCACTATTACCAATAGCAATGTTTCTCTTGGTAAGAGTAGTCTGACCAACACCTTGACCAGCAAAGTTACCAATGAACATACCCTGACGGTCACGACCATCAGTTTCAGGTTCACCTGCTTCGCGACCAATTTTGATTAACTGGGTTCTGAAGTCAATATTGTCTTCAATCGTAGCAATGCCAGTAACCGTAAGGTTCTTAGTCGTAGTGGCATGACTTACATTGACTTCAACAAAGTTACCTCTAGCACTGGTAATGTCATTATCTAGAGTGACATTAACACCAAAGAAGTTGGTAACAACACCAACTTGTGTACGAGACAGGTTGATGTCTGCTTCATTCGTAACATTAAGATCATAAGCAGTAGCAATGCCACTGATATTCCAGTTACGAGCATTTGCCTCATCATAAACAAGGTCGCCAGTAATGTTGAGGTTTCCGCCAACATTTAAGCTACCTGCAACAGTCGCTCCAGCACCGACAGTAAAATCCTGAGCAACATTCAGTTTAGTCGCTCTTGCCTGAGAGTCTAAAACAAGAACCTTAGATGCCTCTGGAGTGCCAAAGGTCGAAGGATTTTCTGGGAATAGACTTGTATAGTATTCGCCACCAATGGGGATTGGGGAGAAAGTTGGTCCACCAGGATGACCAATATACAGTTTTTTATATGACTTACCAGCACCTACATTAGTCTCATCGTAGGTGTAAATTAACTCACCAAAACTTACGCCTGTTCCTACTGGCGCGACATTAGGAGGTGAAGTGCCTCTAGTCCTTTTTAAAAGAATAATAGCGGCCATTAGAATTCACCTCCATCGATTAAGGCGGCGGGTAATTGAGTTTGGGCTACGAATTTGGCGGTCGCAGAGTTATAGACCAGGAAACTACCGTTAGTTAAGGCGGATGTGTCTACATCGGAAAGTAGAACTAACTTTCCACCACCGCCTCCACCAAGTGCTCCACTGGCAATAACCTTGACCTGGCTACCAGTACCTACTCTTAAAGATGGCATTACCTTGTGACTCCTGCTCTGACTAGAACCATTCCTTCAACAACTTTATATTTTGTTCCAGTGTTGTCTGTCAAAACAACATCATATACATAGCGACCTGGTTTAATGTCAGTTGTGACGGTTGAACCAAGAGAAATAGTAATCTCCCCGTCCAATGGACTTGATACTGTAGATGCAAAAGACACAGCGGTACTGCTGCCAGCCCACTTTCTAAACTGAGAGTCTACACTAAAATTTGAAAGATTCAGAACAGTGTTGTTATCGTTGTCACCTAGGGAAAATAAATGTTGAAAATCTACACCCGTCTCAATCTGCAAGTTAGCAACATAAACTGCCATCTTTTACAGTCGATTATCCTATAAGGTATTTAGTCGCCTTATTTCCTGTAGCAGTGCAAGGGTAAGATTAGTAAGATTATCTACCTTTCCATTCAAATCTTCAATCATTAATTTTAATTTTTCGGTATCATTATCTTGAAGAGTAGCATCAGCTATTTCGTCGCCATAGTGATATCTTAGAAATTCGCTGTGGGGATTCCTAGTCATAATTTATTCGCAATTTGTGATAGTAAACTTTTGATATCCGAGATGTCTTTCTTCATCTCATCTATTTCTGCTCTCTCGGATCTCTTTTTATTTCTTGCTGCTATGTAAGCATGATAAGCGGAGCTATCGCAGTTAACGATAGCTCCTGTTTGTGGATCACGGTAGAGTCCTTCATGTTCTGCTACCTTAATTAAATTGTTGTCCATTATGCGAGTGCTACTGCTCTGATGTTTTTAATTACAGGAGGTCTTGCCTGGTTTGTACCACTCAAAACAATCTTAATTAAGAAAGAAGTGAATGGTTCAATATCGTTGATTGTATACTGATACTCTCTAAACGATGCATCAGATTGAACGAACTTGTCGGGAAGACCATCATTGTTCTTAGAATCGATGGGAATGTCGCCAAATCCATCGCCATCAGTATCAATCATATTATTGTAACCAGGGAAGAGTTCAAATGTGGGTTCTTCTTCACTAGAGTCTGGTCTGACGACACTGTATAGAACACGGAAGTCTGCACTGGGAGGTCTGAATGCATCGAATACAACTCTCAGGGAGGTTGCAGGTTGCTTCAGATTGATCAGTTTAGACAGATAGTACGATGCATGAGGATCTCTAACAACTGCCTTCGCTCTAGCGTCGGTAGCATAGTTATCGATGGGATCGTTCAGTCTGTAGGAATACAGTTGCATCGACATAGTATCTAGGCAGAGCATTGGAGAGTTGTAGAAATCTCCACCGTTGTCTAAAGTCAGTCTTGCAGAAATAGACTTGTTTCTGAAGAGACTTCCAAGATTTTCAGTTTCATTTACTTCAGAGCAAACCATTCTTGTATTTTCGAGAGCGGTTTGCTCATTGAGAGTAAAGTTCTCATATCCAAGATCAACGAATGATGTCTCAGATCCATCGACACTGGTTCCAGAAACAGTTCTGACAGCAAAGGTAACGCTATCAGTCAGTCCGTTAGCAGTAATATCAATCAAAGGTCTTAGAGCATTATATTGGAGGTTCTTAGACGCTACAACGCCAGTCGCACCAACATGAGCATTTGAAGAGAATGAAAGTTGAGGATAGTTCAGTGATGTGTTATCAGTCGCTCTACCTTCTCTATCAATCTTAATGAGGTAACTATCCATCTGTTTACCCAAGCTCTCAACATCGTGAGTAGTGTTGATCTTGGTCAGGGATACTCCGCTAATTTCATACTTTTGAATTGTGGATCCATTAGCGTGGTTAATCGCAGCAGTGTTGTTTGTGCCTCTTACAATACCACCAAGAGTATTAACTCCAACGCTGGTATAAGAAATAATCTCATTGTTAATGATAGCAAATGCAGTGTTAGCAGCACTAACTGTTACACCTTCAAACTGAGAGAACCCAGCGGTGCTAGCAACAGCGATTGTAGTCGTATTCGCAGTAATCTCTGTTGAGACCTCTGTAGGCAGTCCATCTGGAGAAACATTAGCAATCTCTACCTTGTTACCAAGACCATACATGCCGTGGTTGTAAGACGAGACTCTCGCATATTCGCCAGTGTAAAAAGATCCAGTTGCATTGTAACTAAGAAGATCCAGAGTGGTATCAATAACAGAACCAGAGGTATGGGTATAAGTAAGGTCACCACCAGTGGTGAATTCTTCTGCTTGGATGTCAGTCAGATACAGAGTATCTACACCAGCAATAGTATTAATACCAATTCTGGCACCAAGTCCACTACCACCCATATCAGCAGTAACAAGACCAACAACATCACCAACTTTGTAACCGCTACCAGAAGATGCAATAGATACTGCCGAAATTGCAGAAATACCACTACCAACAGTTACATTCAGAGTAAGACCGCTTCCTCTACCAGTGATGTTAAATGTCTGAACAGCACCAGTTGGATTACCATAGTTAAGACCACCTGTATTGATGCCAGGTACTCCAGTTGCGGGACCACCCTTATCTTCGATAGTTGCATATCTAAATGTCTCTGTAGCATCACCAACCTTTCTACCAGGAACAAATACTGTTCCGATCAAACCAGCATTTTGTGTAGTAGTGAAACCAATCGATGCTTTCTTAGGAAGAACTTCGATAGGATTGTTATTCAATGCAGGTAACAAATTGTTGGTAGCATTGAGTGGTGGATTTTGTAGAGTAATTACACCAGGAGTCGTAACAAATTTTGCTCTGTTAACTCTGAATGTAAGGTCTTCAAACTGACATGGTGTCCATGTTGTCGCATTTTGAGACTTAAACAGAGATCCAACAGCAAATTGTTGATTATAAACCGTACCAACAGCATTGGGTAGACTCTGTGTATTAACGGTGGCATCGCCCATTCGTGCTATCCATGCCTCATAAGTATCTACGGCAGAACCGAGAACAAAGCAATATTCTTTCTCTGGTTCCAGATAGATTGGAGATCTAAATGTAAATCTAGTAGCAACAGATGCATCATCAGAAACTGTGATGTCTCTTGCTCTAAGATCAACTCTAGCATCTGGCGAAACCATGTATCCAGTAGGAGTTCCAAGCTCAACTGGTCTAAGTTCGATAAATGCAGTGTCAGTGGCATTGACATCGACACTAGCAAAGAAGATATCAATGGATGTTACATAAGCACCATATACATCAGTCTTAAATGTTTGTGCCAGTGGGTCTCCACCGCCCCCTCTACCGCCCCCAAAACCACGAGGTTGAGGAGCAGGAACCTGTTGAACAACAGTCTGAGTTCTATCAATAACAACTGTATTATTGATGATAACTGGTGGTGGTGGTGGTGGAGGTGGTGGTGGTCTCCTATTAGTCAATGTAATATTGACATCTCTTACTACTGTAGTTGTAGCAAGTGTTGTAATACTAATATCAGTTTGAATTTGTCTGGTAGTTCCTGTCGCAGTGTATGTCGCGGTGCCAGAACTAATTGAAGTGCTTCCTAACAGACCAGAGGAATTCGTAGAACTCGAAGTTACTTTAACTTCTCTCTCACCAGATCTAAATCTTGCAAGAGGTGTTGGAGTTTCATTTGGATTTCTAACCCAGATAGAACCAATCAAATCACCATAATTATCGGAGAACAGACTGTAGGATCCAATAGTAGCTTGAGCGCCACTAGTTTCACCAAATACGACTGTTCCTGGTTCTAAGAATCCGAAGAAATCACCTTGTGCCTGTTGACTGAGTGCCTCAGTATCGATGTTCAGAAGAGTAGAACCCTGACTGTATGCTTGTGGAGGAGCAGTGTCTGCGTTAGTGATAGGGTTAATTTCAAAAGTTTTTGTAGGTGCATCAAATGGACCTTCCTTATGATCAGGTCTACACAATCTAAATCTCATTACAACACTAGTGTTAGAGGTTCTGATTGTCTCACCGACTTGGAAAGCACCAGTAACATTAGCGATGGGCATTATTTTAGGAATCACATCAACAGATCCTACATTGTCAAAGAAGACAAAATATTCGGATCTTGGTCTCAGATTACTTACATTAAACTGAATGTTTCTAGATCTGATGAATGGATCAAATGTTTCTTCTCTAATGTAAGTATTTCTAGACTCAATATCGTCTCTTCTAGTGCTAGAAGTTTCAGTTGTGGTAGAGTTTAGTTCATCCTGACCAAATCCACCATCAATAGTATTTGTAGTTACTCTAGTATCAAAAATAGTAATTGGAATTTCTTGTGTACTGATAGTCTCAGTTGTTTCAGTATTAATCCAATTATCGCTGGTGGGAGTCAGTCTGACATTGCCTTCATAATTCCACACTAAGTATGGATTTAAGTTTTCAACTCTTGTAGCAAAAAGTTGTTCAGCATAAGACTCTTCTTCATAATCAAGGGTTACCATTCTACCAGTCTTTCTGGTATTGGAATCTAAAAGAGCAAAGTCCTGACTATAGTCTAATTGGGATGGAGTCAGATTCGTAGCAGGAACAACCTGGAGATCAACGGACTCTAAATTGGAAAGAGGTGTAATTTGACCTGCATCAGTATTAACATCTACTGGAGATGATACCTGAATAAAGTTTCTGTTCTTAAGAGGATCTGCAAAGAATCCTGTCTTAAATCTATCTAATCCATCAGCATCTCTAACTTGGATCGTCTCTGCCCTTTGCTCTAAGAACGACAGGTTAGTTACCTGCTCCAGATTTTCTACCCTATCCTCAATTCTACCGATGTCTCGCATCGTGTATCTCTTATTATCAATCATAAAGATACCGACATCATCAGTATCATAGAGATATGGTGGGAACGCCATGACAGCGAGGGTCATGGTTTCGGGATCATCACTAGGAGCTTTTGGCAGTCTAGATGGAGTTCCTTTGTTGACTTGGATTACACCATCTTGGCGAATAACGATCTTATCTACCCTACCATAGTAACGCTGATATCCAAATTGCATGGATTCGTCAGGAGAGACAAGTCTGCTTGGAAGACCAGTAAATGTTCTATTCTTATAATAGAATGGGGAGTATGTTGCAGCAGAGGGTACAAATTGCGAAACTCTAGGTCTAAAATCTAGTACATCAACTGCTCTCTTAGATCTGGGTCCAATTTTAGGAATTCTGTTCTTATAGAGTTCTTGATTGTAACTGTTTACGGTGAATACATCACCAGTATCAGTAGAAGGAACCGCATAACGATCTAATACAACGAGAAGTCTCTTAGATGGCACATACCCACGATTAATTCTCTTTAGTCTAGAGTAATCAGCATACTGCTCTTTCTGACCCTGACCAAGAATGAATGAATTAGTAAGATTCTTATACTTACCAGGACTTACATTTTGTAGTGTAGCAGTAGCATTGGACTCCTTAAATCTCAATGTTTCGAGAATTTGGAACTTAGTGGATGTCTTGTAGACAACGCTAATAGTAAATCCAATTGGATCGATCGATACAATTCTTGCTACAGCGTTGGAATTTTCTCCAACAATCTCTTCACCGATAATAGCGTCGGTAAAAATACTATCTGTAGATGTAAATACCAATTTATCGAAAATTGGATCATTATTATCTAAAGACTCATAAACCGCTACAATGTTTACAACATCTGGATAGTTTAGGCAGACCTGTTGATCTTGAACTCTAAGACCATAGTAAGGAGTGTGAAGAAGACCATCATTTTTGGTGTCATTCTCGGTAAGACCAGATCCAGTGTCACTAGAATATAGGATCTTTACGATCTCAGATCTCTTAAATTCTTTTACTTTGTTCTTTACATTTGTCTTCTGTACTGTTACATTAACTTTGATTCCAGACTGACTTGCAGTGAGGTTGTTAATAGTAACGGTATTAGCAGTCGTAGTAACCTGCGAACCATCGATGGGAGCAATGGTTCCGTCAGAGTATTGAACTTGATATCTTTCCTGATCAAATGCTACGAAAGATACATCAGTCAGACTGAGGGAACTTGTATTTACTACAAGGACTCCATCACTGTCTGTAGTTTCGTTAGTGATCTGTTCTGTTAAAAGTAATGTTGAGTCAGTGAAGTCAACATTAGATACATGTTTTGTGGGAAGATCCAGGTAAAGACCAGGATTGGAATCGTCGGTAATTTGACTACCAACTCTGAAAGTTCCAGTATATGCAGATCCAACAGGACGACCACCCTCAAAGAGGTTAGTGATGGTGTTCATGCCGACAACAGTCATTGTCACACCGTCTGCGGCGACTGATTGAACTACATTCTGGGTGATAAGATTCTTTGTGGGATCATTATAGCGAATGACATCACCAGGTTTGAATCTTTCAAAGGTTCTGCCAGCACATGATACGGCACCAGCAGTTGTAATAGTGATATTGTCAGATGCAGTAAATCCAAAAGGAATTCTATCAGTCAGTGCTTTCTTAGCATAGAATGTATTGCTTTGCTGGAAAGCGTCAATGTCATCAAAACCAAAAGCAGTAATTCTTTCTACTGTTCTTGAGAGATTTGCTTCTCTACCGTCGAAGATGAGTTGTTCTCCTGGTAAGAACCTGCCAGATGTCTGAGTAAGAGTAAGGGTGCTGCTACCCGCACCAGCAGCAATAGTATACCCACTCGCACCGCTGTCTTTCCCGACAACATAGGTAGACTCAATAACCTCTGACGAAGAGACATACTCATTAATATCTAACTTAGTATAAGTTTGCACATCATAGAGGAACAAATCCCATTCTGTGCTATTATTTTGATACCTTGCATCTACCAGACCAAAGTTATATACCTTCGCATCGCCAATTTTTTCACTAGCAACACCAACCTGATTACCTGCTAATAGGTCAATAGAGTTTCTAAATGTGCTGATACCAGAAACCGCATTAACTCTAATTCTATTTCCCATTGTATATGGGAGATTCTCAGTAATTAAGTCGGAGGTTGTTCTTGGTTTTTCGACATCTAAGATAGCACCAGGAAGGTCATACTCATAACCTTTAATATATGCACTACCAGAAGATACTTTAATACATGCAAGATCGTCCGAAGGAACATTACCCTGATATGTATTGGCAGTATCGAAGAAGATTCCGTTATTTCCTGCTCTATCATTCAGACTTTCCGAAACATTCAATCTGAATGGTTTTACAGTATAGTTACCAGATTCATCATAAGTTCTCTTTGCAAGATAGTCTCTAATTAAATTGTACTGAGAAGACTTGATCTCTTTCTCAATAACACCAGCTCTAATTCTTACAAGTTCTACAAAGTCAGTATCATCATAATCCCCCAGTTCTTTCTTTGTCAGAACGAGGTCAATCTTTAATCTATCTGCACCAGGAGCAGCGAAATTAGAGAAACCCTTAGCATTATCATAGAGACTAGGATCGTCCTTTGCATTTACAAGAGTCTCTACAACCTTCAAACCAACTCTGTAAAATGGTTTGTTATTATACTGATCGAGAATCAGGGTCTGTTTGTTTACATTTGCAAATGTTCCACGAACAAAATATACACCAGAGGAGATAGAAATCGCAGAACCAGCAAAACACGCATCACTAACTAAAGTGGATGCGAAAGTAGAACCAGAGTTAATTGTTGTGTTTCCATATGTAATGGAGTCCTGAAGAACAAGAAGTTCATTATCTTGGAAGAATGAAAACTCGTTACTTGGTCCAGGAACCAAATATTTTACATAAATCGTAGGATCAGAACTAATCGATTTTGATCCAGTGATGTAGTTAATTACTTTAGCAGTTATTCCAGAATTTTGACCTTTAATTCTTTTACCAACTAACTGCTTAAGATAGAGTTCGATGTCAATGCCGAGATGAGTAGAGTCTAATCTAACGGCAAAGTAATCTCCATCATAAGTAACTCCGCCAGGAATAACTACAGACCCTTCTTTAAAAATATGACTACCAAATTGCTCTACCTGGTTTTGCAGCATAGACTGCAAAGTAGTCAGTTCTCTAGCCTGAACTGGGAAACCAGGTTTAAATAAGACTCTGTAGTAATTACTGTCCCTATCATAATCGTCATAATAAGGACTGATGTTCAGGTTAGTCTGTTGTGGCATCTTCTTAGAACTCTAATACGATTTTGATGTCTTCCTTTTGTCTCTCATTCCTCGTAATTGAGGGTCTGTTGTCAATGTAGATAATTTCACCGCTCCTCTTATTTATCTCCATATCTGCAAGACCATTTGTGAATTGTACACCAAGGTCTACAACCTTTCCAGCAGGAGTCGTGGTCGAGATGCCACTAAATGTCTGGTCAACATTGACACTGAATCCAGGACCAGTAATCGCATCACCAGTTGACTGGAAAGCAAGAACTGGTGACTGAAGAGCGACATTAGTGCTATCAGTTTGATCATAGACAGATTGATTAAAGAACAAACTTCTGTCTTGATAGTATTTAATTACTCTAGTGTTGATGTCATAAGAAGCAACATAACCTCTAGCCGTACCAACACCAGAAATATTTTGCTCAATCTTTGTTCCAATCTCAAGAGTCTGTGATGTGTTTCCAGTGAACTTAATACCCTTAAGGGCAGAAAATTCAGATGTCTGTAAGAAAATTGTAGAAGAAGCTCCAACAGGACTTGGGTTCTTAATCACCCCAACCTGCGAGAATACGGTATCATCAGCAAAGTCATAAGAAGATGAGTCAAATCTTGTATAGATCAGAACCTTATCAGTTCCTAGTTCTTTATACAGATCATAACCATGACCTCTAGATGGTGGAATAATAGGAGTTAGTTTTGCAAACTTAGATGCAGAGGCATTGATGGAGGAAAGATCAACTCTAGCAAAACTATATCCCTTACCACCATTGGTTACCTGGGCAGAAATAATCTGACCATTTGTATTTGTTAGAATTCTAACTTTAGCTCCAGTTCCATCACCAACAATATCTACCTCAATTGGACTCGATAGGAAACTGTATCCCTCACCTGCCTCATCAATAGATACCACTTTAATCTGGTTATCATTAACTTCAGAGTCTCCATTATCTCTGACAACTTTAATGTCATTAGAAACACTAGTTGCCCAGTTGTTAGGAACCGCGATATATTCAGTGGAGTCAAACTTTACAATATCAGCAGGAGGAACCGTAAACAAATATTTCCACAGATATCCATCACCAGAAACGCCTGCCGCTGCTGGTTCTAAGTCAGTGAATGTTGGTTCATCCAGAGATGCATTTGCTGAAGAAGAAATTCCCGCAGATCCATTATCAATACAAACATAAACTCTGAAATCAGAGTTAATTACATAGTAGTTTGCCGAATATAATCTACTTGAGTTTGATACTAAAGATCTGTTTAATACACTATAGTCATGTCGGTACATATCATATGATGTACCCTTAGTCCATGCATTTTTTCTGATCAGTCTCCTAACATCGCCAGGAAAGACTTTTCTGCCAAATAGCATCGTATCATACAAGTGGTTTGTATAATTAATGCTATCTTCTGGCGATGGTGGTTGAACAGTCGTACTGTTCCAAGTGTCTGTCCGCCCAAACCCAGCGGCAGTAGGATTCGCTAGACTCAAAAAAGTGTAGTACGAGTTTGTACCAGCGGTTACATCCTCTACAAAATTATTCGCGTTAATAATTCTAAATTGATCTGTTATAATAGCAGGCATTATTACAACTTTAAGAGGGCGGTTTTTTTGTATTTATAATGTTTTATCAAGTGCTCCAGTGTTTCTGAGACCAACATTTCTTCTCTGAACTAAAGGATAGTTATTCAATTCGGGATCAAAATTAATACCCTTAACATTGAGAGAGACTGGGTTTACAGGATCTCTAGCAAATGAAGAGAATTTGCCCCAGGTAATAAGAGCGGCGGGATGTAATGTTGATCCAACACCAACTAGACCAGAAACATCTTGTCCAGAATGAATGTTACATGTAATAACACCAGTTCTAGAACTTCCGTCCCAAGAGACGGAGTGTGCATAGTAAATATTGTCAACATTGTATGTACTAATGGCGACTACATCACTGTCATGAGTGTCAATACTGGTGATAACACCAGCGGTATTGATGCCAGAAGCATACAGTTTAATGGGTTGACCGTCTGCCAAGTTTTGTACATACGAAGCATTAAAGTCATTGACAAGTTCGTTAGTATCTAACTGAAGAACAAGTCCAAGATCTGTGCCAATGCCAGCAGATGTTGTGATACCAGTAACAAGACCAATGTATCCTTGAATTGCAGTGTTCAATGGAGGAACATCATTCAGCAATTCAAAGTTTACACCTCTAGCAGCGGTAGTTCCAAATCCAACAGGGGCAATTGCGAATAAGTTGAAGTCGTCAGTAAGTAAACCATCGATGTCTCTGAACAAAGCGGTGCTATCAACATTAATAGATCCGTCCCCTGTAGTTACAACACCAATAATGTTAGCAACAGGATTGATTTGTGGTTCCAGAGAATCTCTTGCTTTAGATACTAGCAGACCACCAAATACCTTATCTGCCTTTTGTTTTTCCCAACGCAGAGGTTTGTAATCGTCATTATTGACACCTGCACCTTGATAGAATGGAGTTTCTACAACAGATGCGGTTGTGATTGTCTGTACAATTCTCTTTTCACTTTGATCATAATTTGAGGTGTCTTTGCTGAGTATATTTGCTTCTACTTCAGGACTCTTAAAGAGTTCTAAAGTATCGCCTTCTTTAATAACCTCATTGATATCAAACAAGAAGCTATCATCTCCAATTGTTCCTCTATAGAAGAAGATGAATACATCGTCTCCAGTAGTGGGTGCTGTGGTGAATTGAATAGATGTACCGCCCTTAAAGACATAGTGTACATCTGGATCTTGAATAACACCATTGACGAATACCAGGAGAACTGGACCAAGATCAATCTCTCTAGAATCAGCATCATTGTTATCAATTTCAAAACTTACTAGTTGACCTTGATAGTACAGAGGATATCTAGTTCTAAATCCATCTTGAAGTGGTTTAATATTATCGATATAGTCAATATTACCAAACTGCCATGCAGCAATTTCATCATTAAAGATATCGATGACTTCAACTTCAAAGGGAATAAACAAACTTCCTGCGTTAGGATCAGTAGAAAGTCCTACTAAATTGAACTTATCACCAATTTTAAATCCATAACCAGGTTTAGTGAGTGTAAAGTCTTGTACTTCAAATAGTTGAAATTCTGGTCCAGAAGAAAGTCCAACATAGTTTGTACTAATCCCTAATAAATTCACGGTGATGGAGCATCCCACACCACTTATTGTTGTGCTGCCAATACCCTCTCTATAATTACCCACAATAGAAAGATCCTTTCCATTTGCGTCTGGAGCGGTAAGAATAGTATCAGAGGTATAAAGACTACCAGCATGGTCTACAGAGAAGACTAGAGACCCTCCAGCACCTACTGTAGCAGTAACAGTAGCACCACTACCAACAGTGTCTGTGACACCGATAGAAATCGTTCCTAGAGTGGTCTTATAACCAGATCCAAATGTCAGGTCATACCATGGGAATGCACTACCTTGTCCGACATATTCATGGACAATCGTGCTAGGTCCTACATTTGTCCAGAACTCTGTTGAAGAAACAATTCTTGTTATATCAGTAGACTGGTCATAATCTGGGAAGATAGTAGTAGTAATACCTGATCCTCCAGGACAGGTGAATTCAAGACCAACCAGTTTTATCTGGTCACTAATAGTAAGACCATGTGCAGGACTTGTTCTAACAGATAAGATACCAGTAATGTTATTATAAGTTGCAGTTACAATGCCAAGAGCAGTTCCTGTTGTAGGAATACCGATAACATTCTGAATAGCGCCAAAGGCATCAACCTCTGCTCTAACTTTTGCACCCACAAATGGAGCATAACCTCTACCTGGAGTGGATGCCAGAGAAACAATGATACCGCCTCTAGGCAACTGGTTTTCGTTAATATCTCCTGTGTCAATAATCGGATCAGTAAATCCAAAGGAACTAATACCAGTGAATTGTACACTACTAATTCCAGCTGCTTCAGTGATCTTGAAGTTAGAATTAGTATTGTTTTCGCTAAATGGTGCTTGGAAGATATTGTTAATAAACAGAACACCATTACCACCAGTGGAACCAATACCAGTTACTGCAACGCCGATAGATGTTAATGGATATGTGGTTTCCAGTCCATCAAAACTTTCCGAGAAGTCGTCGAACAACTGGTTAGTTGTGTAGTCATTTCTAAGGAATGTTCTTCCAGAGAAAGTAGCTCTAGCAAATGGTAAATTCTCGTCATTGATTAGACCAATGTCACCACCTAAAGGTGCTTGAGTAAAGTGAATGTTGCTATCGAGAATTTGGAAAGATCCTCTGAATAATCTAGCAGTCTCTCCAGAAGCATGATCTGTCTTAGCAGTACCAACAGCACCTCTCTCAACCTCTACCAGAGTCCATGTGCCAATGCCAACAATAGGTCCAAGGGATGTTGTACCAAAACCAACAGTTCTAACAATCGAGTACTCATCTTCAATTTTTAGAAGGTCTCCAGACTGAATAGATGAAATACCACTGAGAACAAAGGCAGTAGCAAAACCAGCAACAGGAACATCCAGAGTGTAGTTAATGGATGTGTAAGATATTGGTTTTTGTACAAGACCACTAATAGCGATAATAGACTTAGAATCACGCTTTCTCATCGTGAATCTATGCTTGTTACCCTGACCAGAGCCATCAACAAATGTTACCGCAATACCTTGAAGAGCATCAGACTCATTAAGAGCAATTTGGAATTGATTGTTATTATTCTTAATAGCATAGACAGTCTCTGGAAGATATGCTGTACCAACACCCGTATAATATACAAGAGCAGAACCAGCAATACCAACAAGGTTAGAATCTGGGTTATAAGACAACTGCTCTCCAGGAGAGAAGAAGTGCTTAAAGTTAAATTGACCTAATTCTCTGTCAAGTTCAGATGGGTTAGCGATATTAGTCTCACGAGCATAGATTGGAGTTCCCTTATACTTAAGTTCAAAAGATTTCTTATCTCTGTTATTAATACCAAGATACAGGTTCTGCGAGACATTCTCAATAACAGAACCGTATGTTAGATCGCCAATACCTTCAATAGATCCATTGGGATCAAGGATCTTATAAAGAAGTTCATTATAAGATGTAAGGCTAACAATACCAGTGCTATATTCGGCATCTGGATAGAATTCAATAGTAATAGATCCATCTGCTTTATAATCTGCACCAAATGTACCAATACCATTAGTGCTACCAATCGCTGCCAATGCAAACTCACCGACAAAGTTTTCCTGTTTTGCAGGATCAGTCAATAAGTAAACCTGATGAATAGATTGCGTGGATCCAGCACTAATCCAAACAGTAGACTTAGCAGAGAGATCAGTGAAGCTAGTAATTCCGACCATAGTCTGAATACCAACTGTCGAAGAATGAGTAACTTGTAATCTACCACTTCTTTCTGTTCCGTCAGGAGTAAATGGAATCTTATATCTGTAAAGATCTGTCGCAACACCTACATCATTATTTTGGTATGCAGTAACCTTACACTTAATGTCAACATCTGCCTGAGAACCATTTTCAAAGTTAAGACTCAATACACCACTAGAAATACCAGATGTAACGGTTCCGATAAACCTTGGGTTAGACAAACCAGATAGGTTTTGTCTAGTATTAAATGCTGCTAATTCGGTGAGGTAAGTATCAGTTCCATTATGCATTACTGCATATTCATAGAAGTCAATTTGATCAGATCCAATACCGATCATTTGAACAAATGCTGCATCAGTAGTGGCAACATCCATGTCCAGAACAGATACACTAGTTGTTACGCCAAGAGAACTGGCCGCGGCGACTCTAGTAACGGTACTAATTAACTCAGTATGTCCGATAGATGTCGATCCAATGCCAAGACTGTCTGAGAAATTAAATTGAAGTGACTTAATCTCATAGTCAGTATCAAATGGTTCATTTGGTCTTGCAAACAGTTCTGTTTTAGAAGTAGCCTGATTATATTCGGTATCGAAGACGACATATCCAGTAGACAACCCAATCTGGTTATTATTGTAGATCTCAAACTTCTGTAAGAAGTAAGTATCCTCTCCCAAGGTTACCGAGATAAACTCATTAAGTTGGTAATGATCTTTAAGTGGATTCTCATCTCTATACACAGATTGAGTTAAGAATCTCTGGAAAAATCTTCCTGAAGGATATGTCGCAACAATTCTATAATCACTCAAATCATTAGATTCGTTACTTACAAATTCGGGAGAGATGTCATCAATATTCAATACCCTGTTGTTCTTATTCAGAACATAGTCAGAAAGTCTTGTGTTTCTGAGTTCGATGAACTTAGAAACATTACCAACAGCAGCAAAATCTCTACCAAGGTCAAAGTTGTAGATAGCATCTACTCTAAGCGGATCTGAGAGGAAGTCCAGAACCAAACCACCAGCATCTTCTGCTGGGATAAGTGTATCACCAGGTTTTCCTTCAGAAATAATCTGAGTATTTGCAAAGTTCTTCAGACCAGATGGGTGAACGATGTCGTTTACATAGGTAATTAACTCTTCAAAAGTCTTAGTGCTCTCGATAGCGTATGACAGATTTTGATAATAATCGTTATCGGGAATAACCTGATTAGTATCATTGATAAATCCAATGTTGTCTCTCCATCCAACAAGAGTTCTTACGGATGCAGAAATATCAAATCTACCATCAAATTCGGTAATACCGACAACCTTTGCTTTAGAACCACTCAGTTTACCAGTTAACTCATCACCAACATTAATTGGTTCTGCGCCACTTACGATAATCTTTGCAGTATTTGTATCAGAGAAATCTAAGAATATGTCAGCATTTGGATTATTATTTTTCTTAAATGGTTCATTATCGATGAATATCGAATTTCCTTTAGTTACTTCAAACTCGGCAAGAGATCCAGCAGCGACAATCTGACCATACCCAAGGGAGACAGTTGCACCCGTTCCAGTATTTGTAGTGATACCATTGAGATTGAATGTAACCTGTCTTGGGTTTGTCGCATCATTATAGTCTGAGACAGTGAATGGTTCAAATTTATAGTCTCCCGAGTTAAAACCACTACCATCATTATTGAACTCAATTCCTTCTACAAATACTTTATCACCAACACTAATTGGTTCATCAGTATATCCGAGAATTGGGGTAACAATACGGCAGGTTAAGAATCCAGCGTCAGACTCAACACTAAGAATGCTAATTCCATTGCTATTTCTAATTGGTGCAAGACCATAATCATTTTGTGTTAGTCCTACAGGAGGAACAGGAATAGAAACTGTATTTACTGCAGAATCACTTAATTCGCAGGTAAACAATCCGCTATCTACAATTTCTCCAGTGCTCTTATCATAGAGGACAAGTGCAGGAGCGTTAATGTAGAATTTGCCTCCATTTGATACTCTAGCATTAACAATAGTTCCAAAGTTTTCAACCTCAAGAATTCTTGGAATGAAAGCGTCTGGTTTAAGTGTATTATCGGAAGGATATCCAAAAACATCATTTGGCGCAGTAACTCTCTCTAACCTGTTTACATTATTAGATTCTGGGACCAAAATAGCATTGATTCCCTCTCCCTGAACACTAGAAATTCCAGGAAGAACATTATACTGATATCCGCCATCTTGTAAAAGAACATTTGCAATTCCCCCAGTCGCAGTTGGAGAATTTGTCGTGTATTTGCATACATCCCAATCATCAGAATCATATCTAAGTGACTGTGGTTTTTCTGTCAGATTAACAGCAAATGTGGTGCTTCCAATGCCAATAACATTATATGTGCCATTGTATTTGCTATCAACATATCTAATGGTGTTGTAATTTCTAACTCCAGTATCTGCTGTAGTAATACCACCTGCACTAAACAAGTTGTAGTATAAACTATCATTCTCGCCAGAGAATGTTAATGTTATAATCGGATGATCTTCTGGAACAGTGGATGCAACACCGACAGTAGCAGTTGTTGTAAGACCAATAACTTCAAAAGTTTCAGATTTTCCACTTCCTACAAAATCATTAAAGAAGTTTTGATCATAGAAGAACTGAAGTTTATGACCTACCAGAGAAGGATCAGATAAGTCAAACTTAAGATCATTATTTTTTACGACACGCAGTTCTGGGTTAATTCTGTTCAGAGACTGACCAGATCCACCAATACTGGTAATTCCTACAACTCTAGGAACACCAACTGTCTGCGATAAAGTTTCAGTAAGGGAAATTACATTATCATCTACCCTATAAACATAGTATTCTCTTTGCGTCAATCCACCTGCAATGTTGCTGCCACCATAGTAAAGAACCTTGTCTCCCGTCACAAGACCATGGTTGGAAACCGTGATCGTATTATTAGTTGTATTGATTCCCGAAGTAGACACATCAATGGGATCAATTACCAGATAATCGTCAATCTTCTTAACAGTAACAAAACTTGTGCTTCCAATTCCAGTAACAACTCCAGGTCTTACCTCAAGAGTGATTTTGTCTCCAGTCTCTAAATTGTGATCCTCTGCAGTTTGTAGTGTACTGACAATTTTTTCAACTCTACCAGTTACCTGATTTGCAGGTTGAGTTTCAAAGAGATAGTCATACTGATCAGTTCCGCCAGAGATGAATAGAATTTCATCAGAGTCTGTTGTAGTCTTCAGACCAATAGTATCCTTGGTTTTTCTGACAGCATATACAGATGCTGGTAAGTTGAAGTAAGATGCTGAAGTAGAGGATGTGGCACACGAAATGTTAGCTCCACCTGCAGGTAAACTAAAGGACAGAACATCATTTGTATGAATATTATGATCTTGCAGATAAATTGTTCCAACTAACAGAGATCTCGTTTTAGTATTTGCAAGATACTCATAGTCTCTCTGAATTGTTCCACCAACTGTCGTGCCAAATCCAACAGACTCTGTAGGATTAAAGTATAACTTTTCACTTACTTCGGAATCAAAATATGGTGTATTTACTGGAACAATGAAATCATCAGAGAAATATGTTACGCCTACTCCAGATGTATTTGTAGAAACACCGATACTTCTTCTAATCCTTAGAGTAGCATCATTTCTATAAACATTCAAAATTCTTGCAGACTCAGTTCCAACACCAATAGAAGATCCTGCACTGATATTATCAGGAACGAATTGAACTTGAATGTCAGTGACAAATCCAACAAATTCTCCACTGACTAACTGAGTCTGATAAAATGGAGAACTTACTTTCTTAGATCCACCGAGACCAGTTACTGTTGTAGATAATCCAGAAATCTGAATAAAGTCATCAGTTCTTATGTCATGAGTACCATCAGTATGCCCAAGAACTTTGCCATTACGCCATTCAAACACTACATTATCATATCTTTGATATTCGGTCTCAATAAAGTTTAATTCCTGTCCCTCTAAAAGATTTACTTTTGCAATAGCACCAAATCCACCTGTTCCATCTTCATTAAAATAAACCTTGGAATTCATGGAATAACCAGTTCCAGGAGAAGACACTCTGATATTTTCAATTGCACCACTACCAATTGTGTCTGGGTATGCAATTTGGGGCAGTCTCTTATATGGTTCGTAAACAAAATCATAAGTCTTTCCATCCCCAAACATATTGTATGGGAAGGTATTTCTAATCAGGTTAGAGTTCTCAAAGTCAAATCTGTTTTGACGAATTCTTGCTCCAGCAAGAATGTTGTCGCTCAAAGCAAAACTTCTATAGGTATCCCCAATGTAATAAGGAAACTCTGGTGTCAAAATATTATTGACAGTGGCAAAGTAAGCATAGACTCCCTCTTCAAAATCAGGAGTTTTGCAGAATCTACCATTATGAATATCCAGATCTCCACTACCATCAAAGTGATAATCGTCAACAAAGAATCCTGCTGGGAAATCGCTTGTAGATGGTCTATTTTGAACTCGTGATGTATCTAGTACATAAGAGGTTCTAAGTCTCCTAGAGGACGACTGAATGTCGTCTGGATTGTCAAATCCATAAGGACCATATATCGGATTTCCATCATATGCCCATCCGATGATGGGAGAATGGCTAGATCCATCATCACCGAAAGCATTTCTGACTGTTGCGCCATATGCCACAGATTGAATAGCAAGACCGTCCTCTACGGGTCCTAAGAAATCTCCGTTTGTTGTGTTACTCGTAACATATTTGTTTGCAACTAAAGGTCTAATCTTTGTTTCAAAAGTTGCAGCTTCGCCAGGGACTCTTACAATAACACCAGTAGTTTCTTGTGTATATCCAATTCCTTTAGAAACAATTACTACATCGACAACTTGACCATTTTCAACAATTGCTCTCAATTTAGCTCCAGAAGCATTTGTCTTTGAAGTAGTTACCTCCAATTCTGGTGGTCCAGCATAATTACTACCTTTAGACTGAACAAAGGCATCAATAATTCTTCCGTTAGAAATTACAAGACCAATTTGTGCAAAATCGCCTTTTTTAAGGGAAACTTTCGGATTATTTTCAAAATTAATAATTGTAGATCCATAACTTTGTCCTGGATCATACATCATCGTGTCAACAATTTCTCCACGAACAATTGGAGTGGCGGTAAATTGTTTCTGAACATCAGAGTCAGTAATTACATTGACATCGACAGTTACGGGAGGATAGAAGAATGTCTGGTAATCGGTTCCACTACTATCGAAGCGAACATATTCACCATTATCAAAATTTGTAGTATCTGGTGTTCTTTCTGTACTAAACCCAGATTCACAGACCCTAAACTGATCTTTATTAAGAGTTAAAATCTGATATTGCTTAGATGTACTTAAACCGCTGATCGTGGCACCAGTAGAAGTAATACCATAATGAACAACCTCTCCATCAGAGAATCCATGATCTTTAAATTCGACATAATCTCTAATAGTACTAATTCCAGATGGTCCAACGGTAACCATTCTGTTAGAATACTTAGTTCCAGGATCTACAATAACAATTCTGGATAATTTTCTCTTTGGTTCATAATCCCTAAAGATATGAATGCCTGAGTTGGAACCAGAAGCAGCTGTCGAGATACCTACTGTATTGATACCACTAATAGCATCTGCTTTATTTCTGTGTAGATAGAAAATCTTATCAGTCTGTGTACGAATATAATATGACTCGCCATTAACCAGCGTTAAATCATCACTAGCAGATCCAGTAGTAGCAATGCCGATGTTTGAACTACCATTGTTGTCATAAACGATACGATCACCATCTTTATATCCATGCGATGTAGTTAAAACAAATTGACTAATTCCTGGAGAAATATTTCCACCACTTGCAGTAGTGGCGGCATTAAAAAGAAGTTCATTAAATTGAAGATTTGTGTCTGCCTCTACAATAGCGCCAGAACCATTTCCTCCACTAACGATAATTGAAGAAATCTTCTTAATGTCGGAGTCATCGGGATCTACCAGAATATCGACAAGATTACCTTCAATAATCACATTTGCTTTTGCTCTAGCACCTACTAAGTCACCCTCAATTTCAATTACAGGAGCATTTAATACATCATAACCTGTACCATTATTGACAACCTGCAAATCAGTTAATGGTCCATAGTAAACGACCTTATCCGATTTGTAGTTTACAATTTCTACACCATTGATAAGAATACCAGTTTGACCATCACGAGTTCTTTCTGAGGTAGTCTGCTGCTCTTTTCCACTCTTTAAATCTTGCTCAAGAATAAACCTTTTCAGAGTTCTTGATGGGAAGATGCTTCTAGAACCCTGATCTGCTCTTACAAAATCATGTGTGCCAGTTAGATTGCTTGGTTTTGTAAACTCAATCGCATCTGAGGTTGCGATAAAGGATCTAGATGGGTATAATTTAATCTGGTTTTTTAATGCCTGTACTTCAACAAAATAAGTTGCTCTAGTCAGTTCATTTATAACTTGCGTTCCTGGTGTTGGAAGATATACAATTTCATCTCCAGTAACAAATGGAACTGGGGAGGGGAAGGACAGAATTGTAAATTTATTGGTTAAACTATTATATCCTTGGAACGCACTTGCACTTGCATTCGTAAGAGTAGCGCGAATTTTATTAGTGGCAATAGGGTACGATGGTAAAGAGTTAGACGCAATAAATGCCTCTTCTTTTTCGCTAGCAGAGTCTTCAGCTTCTACGATGTAAGCATTTGTGATATCAGATGTGATCTGAAGTTGTCCACCAGTAATAGGCGCGGATGTACTTTGTGCCCTTTTTAATTTTCTTCTAATATCGTAAGAAAGTGTTCCTGATGTCGTAAAGGTTCCAGTTACCGTAATAGAATTCTGTGTCGTATTGACCGTCTGAACTTTCAGCGAGGGTGCTACAACCGTATTCGTATTTCTAAGTAACAATTCAATTTCGTCACCAACTTTTAGACTGGATTTATCGATAGAACCAGCAAGAGTAAATGTGGATCCACTAAGAGTTTCAATTTGGAATCTCGTGCTAGTATTATAGATCCAGGAATTAAAGAAGATTTGTCTGTAAGACTTTGAAACTTGAGGATTAATAATATATCTCCCCAATTGCTTTACTTTGATCTGGGAATCATTCTTCAGACCAAACAAAGCATCATTAGTACGGAAGTTAGATAAAACTCCCGTAATACGCATTACAACCTTATTTTTACCAGCATTATCTTCAAAACTATAAACAGTGTTTGGAGCAAAGACATCAGATGCTGATGGAATGTCAATCGTTGTAGTAGTTACTCCGATAAATTGATTAACCGTTTTGCTAGTATAATTCAGTTGCTGATAGAATGTATCAGTTGCTCTCCCAATCTCAATCGCGCCCTCTTGAGGGAATCCGATTGTAGAATCTACTGTGACAACAGAAGCTCCTAGTCCAATTTGACCGATATTCTTGGTTGTTCCAGGAATTCTAAATTGACCAGTAATTAAGTCGTTTTCGTCGTAACCAACAAATACTGAAATTTTATAAAAATTGTCTCTAATGCTAGAAACTTCTGAAATAGGACCACTAGCTGCTTGGATTAGTGGATTATTGGGATCAGCGTCTTGGAAGAGAGTTCTACCAACTGCTTTGAATGGATCTCCAGAAATTAACTCTACTGAAAACTCTTCTCTACGCAAATAATTTGCATATGAGGGTTTGATCAGGAATTGCTCCAGATCATTGATTTTTGGTTCTAATCCAAAAAGTGCTTTGAATAGAATTTTGAAGGATTGGTCAGTACCCTTTGATTCGTATAAACTTCTAGCTTCTTTGATGAAATTATTAACATCCAGAGTGGGAGAGAGGTCTACGCCTTCCAAACCAGGCGCATACATCCCCTTTAACTTGTCATAGAACTTCTGAAGGAAAAGTACGCTTAAATTTTGTACAGAAGTTCCAGATTCATGAGATCCTGCAACAGTGCTCTCTACTGTTGGTTGTTTGTTATCATAAGAGGTAATTCCAGTAAATCCTCTTACGCATCCCGTAAAAGATGTCTCAGTCTTGTCGGTATATGTAATAATCTCATTACCGATCTTTAAAAGACCCCATCTTTGAGGATATCCCTTTGTATTGGGAGTAATATTGATAGTATCGTCAGAAGCACTAATACTAGACGCCAGCGAAACATTTCCGCCAATAACTTCTTGAGTTAAGTTATCAATTCGGATATATTGATCAATATTTTCAGCAATATCTACAGGACCACCTTGGTATTCCTGAGAGATGTAATATTGCTTCAAAAAATCCGCCAAAAGCGGATTTTCAGTAACAGCAAACTCTGGAGGTTGATCACCTACTACCTGGTATGTTTTTACTCTTGCTGAAAGTGGGCTATATGTTTCGATCATCCTTTCTGTCTAATAATAGAACCATTAGAGTAGCTAGAGGTGACATTATATCCAATTCCAGAGATTTGTTCGCCAGAGGAAATAGTGTCTCTTACGATATTTATCTTGCTATTTGACATATCTAATTGTAAGTACAAATCCTTCAATCCGATGATATCATTGGATTCTGGATACGCTTGAATTTCAATAATACCTGAAGATAATTCAGATTCTGTAAAATAGATTGTATTGATTAAAATTTCACCTTTTTTATAATCGATAGTTCCTGCACTAGAGATAATAACTGTTGGTTCTGTACCATCAACAGAAGATGGTCTAATTACGGCAAGATTTCCAGTTTCTAAGTCATCATTTGGAATATCTGTGAAATACAATAGATCATTGTTATCTTTGACGCGGAATCCTGTGCTCTTAATATTTTTTCCTTTAGTATTAACATGGAAAGCGTTTCCAAAGCATAATTCATACTGAGAGAACGCATTGTAGATGGGTTTTAAGTCTCTCCGCATCGTTACGCGCATAATATTAGACATAATAGCCTTATTTGCGCGATCTACGATACATTGTGCTTCTGAATAGCGGAATCTTCCTCCAAATGCGTTCAAATTAGTAGATTTTCCGTATTCTGATAAAACATTTGTGATTTGAGACTTCAATCCCTCAACATCACTGCTCAATGTAGAGTTATAGTACGCATAAACATCCAATTCTAGGTAGAGGACCTTCAGGTCAACGATTCTTTGGTTAATTCCCGCAATCGAGTACTTTTTAAGACCCGCTAAAATCTGTTCTTTGGAAAAGTCGGACAAAAATGTACCATTTCTGGGTTTTACGCTAATTACAACTGTTCCGAACTCTGGAGGATCTAATTCTTCACCACCAACAACAGATACTGACTCTGCTTCTGGGAAAATGCTTGCAATAATGCCTTCATAGTCTCTAGAAGTAACTGCTCTGTACTGAGATGAGTAAATTCTTGGAGCGATGTACTTAATTGACTCTACGGGCTCGATATCTGCCCCTCCACGGGCAGTTTGGATCGTTGTGATGGTAGGAGTCACTGAAGAGGCAAGAGGCGTTCCAGCGTCACTGACGGGCGTTCCAGAGAACGAGAAGAATTTGCCATCATTTCCATCCTTTCCATCAGTTACAATGTAACTGACTTCGATGGTATCACCATTATCTAACTTTTTACCAAAAAGACCATCACCGAAGAGTAATTCGTATCTCTCATCCTTAACTTCTTGGATGAGGTAGATATTTGACCCACCTGTGACAGATGCAATATTGTCTACACGAGAATATTCCAGTCCAGACGATGATCCAGACTTCCTGACAAAGACTCTAATGCTCTCAGAGTCAACAAATGAGTTGTCGAGGATAAATCTTTGGTCTAAACTGCCATTAACAGTATAAGTCTTCTTTAAAAGGGTGCCTTGGTAGACGGAAATATTTCTAAACTTTGCAGTTCGTGGTGGATTTGCTAATGTAGAGGATCCACCATCGATAGGACTGGTTACAGTGATGTCATCTGGGATAGAAAATGTGTAAGAAGTGTTAGCTTGCTTACCTACAACGAGTAATCCCTTCTTCAGAGTAACACTATTACTGTTTCCATCGAATTTAAAGTCAAAATCAATGATCGCTTTTGCAGATTTACGCGATCTTGGTACATAACCAATGTTTCTTGCGAGAGAAACAACATTTTCTCTTAGTGCTGCCGAATCCAGGAAGGTTTCGTTGGCGACCATGTTGGCATTGAATGCCGAAATGTAAGTATTATACGCCAAAATGTCGATAAGAATCGACATGTTAGAACCTTCATAGTCAAAAGACTCAAAATCAGAGTTAGCTCTTAAGTAAGACTTAATCTGCTCTCTAATTTGGTTAAAATCTAGGTTTGTAAAGTTACTTACGGGCATTTTTTTACCTTGTTGCCTCTACGATGAACGAATAATTTTGAGCTACTGGACTTTCTCCCGAAATTGTGTAAGAAACACGGACCTCAAACTCATTATCATCAGGTCTGGGGTCCACATTTACATTTACTTTGTCTATTCTGGGTTCAGCAGTGTTTAACACATCAAGAACTTGTTGTGCAATTACGCCTCCAGTGGCATAATCGACAAATCCGAACAGACTTCCAAAAATATCAGTGCCCAAATTGCTATAAAATCGCTCAGTGAGACCCGTTTGCACAAGATTTCGCACAGAACGCTGAATCGCCTTCTCATTTTTGATCGCCATTACATCACCTGTGACGGGATGAGGCTTAAATGAGAGGGAGATGTCCTTAAAATCTCGCTTAGATCTCTTCGCCATCAAAATTGGCAGTACATAACGCCATTATTTATAGTCTTTTCCGTAACTTGGTTCAGTACCATACTCCCAATCGTCGTAATCCTCATCATTACGAATATCTTCATGGAGTAAAGTCTGTCTTTTTAGGTCGTGCTTATGATCCCCAACAACTTCTCTTAAGATTTTATCCGAGTTGGGGTCGCTGATCAGATATTCTGTACCAAAATCTTCCCGCATCATATCGCGATTATGGTCGGGAACAGGATGATTAGACATTTTGCCCTCCAAAAGTTCGTTTGAGAACTTTTAAAGGGGTTGCTATCCCTTAATTTTATTTAGAACCTCTGGATCCCACATAGAATAGTAGTCAGTTTTCTCTAAAATTGCCCTCATTTTCTGAAGATAGTCTCTTTTTTGGACTAACATGAGGTTTGCGCCGCCAAAATTTGTCTGAAACCCGAGTAAAAAGGTGGGTTCATCCATTCCATCTTCCAAAAATTCGTATTCTGGGTAGGTTTTATCGAGTTTTTCGCGCCAGGATCGTAATTCTTGGGATGTAAGATGGTCCTCTACAACAAAAATAGCGACATCGCATCCCTCAATGGGAGCAACGCCGCCGATTTTTGACTTAATTATCTTGTAAGAAGCACCTTCAGCAAATGGACAGATTGCAAAACCGCTAAGTTCGGGTCTCTTTGTAGAGATTTCTTTAATCCACTGCCGAAGATCTCCTTCAATCATCCGTTTCCTTGTCCGCGATAACGCTTACGAGCCGAGTTACGACTGGTAGCAGCGTATTTTGTATGTTGTCCCTGTCCCTGCCGAGTTTTTTTCGGTTTGGACTCAATGAGTTTCTTACCAAGAAGAGATTGCTTAATCTTTGCCATAAGACTTCAATACTTTATGAGATACAGTGTCTGGGTGAGGAACCCCGCTCTCGTAAAACTCTTGAGCGAGGTCCATCATTTTATCACAGAATTCGTCTTCTGTGAGGTCAGTAAATGCTTCCTTACCATCGATAAGGATTGTATATACTGCCTGAGTCATCAGATAACCCTTGTCTTCTCGTGACCGACTCTAATACGAGGATCGCACCAGATTTCAAAGCCAGCTTCGATAGCGTCGAGGCAGAAACTTACATCCTCTCCACACATATCCTGAACTTCGCCAGACTCGAAGACTTGCATCTTAGGAGCAAACCAAGGATACTTCATACCCTCGTTCTCGAAGACGCCATGCTTAATCAGAACCCATCCGAAACCAGTGTAATCGACCGTGAAGGGCTTATTACGCTTCGTCATGGTTTCACCAGTCTCATGGTTCATGACACCACCGTTGTTACGGAAGTCTCCTTCATCCAACCAGTGTGCTACAGAGGTAGTACGACCGTCTTCAGTCATGTACCAACCAGCAGCGATATCCTTTTCCATCAGAACCAGCTGGAGGAGCTTCTCGGTGTTGAAGACAATATCCGAGTCA
>Ga0208162_1000248_pt1 | contig 31510 bp, 31 predicted proteins | sample CB_VirMetaG_4_FD_184539 | JGI IMG/M metagenome (GOLD analysis project Ga0208162, IMG submission 184539) | Freshwater to marine saline gradient viral communities from Chesapeake Bay - CB_1508_1M Viral MetaG (SPAdes) (version 4) | ecosystem: Environmental > Aquatic > Marine > Coastal | place: USA... | reverse complement strand
AGAAGCAGCAGAGAAGAAGTATCCAGACCAGCAGCTTAACAGAGCCTTTGTCAGTAAGGCACTTAACCGATTGATTCAAGGCTCTGCAGCAGACCAAGCAAAGAAAGCTATGGTTGATGCGTACCGCGCTGGCTTTGATTTACGTCTTCCAGTTCACGATGAAATTAACTGCATGGTCAATTCTGAGCAAGAAAGTCTTGACTTAAAATTGATCATGGAGAATGCTATACCACTCAAAGTTCCAGTTGTTGCCGATATAGATCTCGGACCAACTTGGTGCTAACACAATATGCAAAAAGATATACTAGAAGAAGCTCTCCAGATAACCAATGGAGACCGACGAGAAGACTACGGCGACTGCAAAGTAGAATTCGACCGTATCGCAAAGATATGGTCTGTACTCTTTGAGACAGAGATCACACCCAATCAAGTGGCACTTGGTATGATTGCTCTTAAGCTAACACGCCAGATGCACTCAAACAAAAGAGATAACTGGGTTGATATCGCTGGCTATGCAAGAGTCGGACATATCGCAACTAACACAATATAACAATGACTGATCCATTATTAGAAGAACCAGAAATCATTCCTATTGGAGAAATCCAAGTGGAACAACCACGAGATGTTCCGCTTAGCGAACTTACCGCTAAAGCAGAGGAACTCGTTCAACTGGACGAGCACGTACTCGACCTAGAGAAAGAACTGTCAGAACTCAAGCAAGTACGCAAGACTGTGGCAGAAGAACACATTCCAATGATTATGGAAACTGCTGGTGTGGATACATTACAACTAAGCGACGGCAAGAAGATTGCCATCAAACAGTTTGTAGACGCCCGTATCCAAAATCCAGACGTAGCATTCAACTGGCTGCGTGACACCAACAATGACTCAATCATCAAGAATGAAATCAGAATCCAACTCGGACGAACAGAGGATAGTAAAGCTCAAGCAATTGTCGAAACGATACAAAGAGAGTTCGGCATCGATGCAGACGTTAAAATTACTGTCCACAATGCAACGCTCAAAGCCTTTTGTCGCGACGCACTGGAAGATCCAGAACTAGCGGCATCTATACCTCGTGAAGCCTTTGGTATATACCAAGGTAAGCGAGCAAAAGTAACAAAGTAACATAAGTAACCAAAAGTAAAACAAGTAACCAAAAGTAATTATGGCATTCGATATCACAACCGTAGCAGGCAAGGGCACAGAGAATCTGGATTCAGGTTCCGCTATGCCTTTTATTCGTATCCTACAGGATATGTCTCCTCAACTGAAGAAACAAAAAGAAGAATACATCGAGGGGGCAGAGTCTGGTGACTTGTTCTTTAATAAGAACAAGACCGTGATACCACAACCTGCTGAAATCATCCCATGCTTTACACAATCCGTGTACACAGAATGGGTTCCACGCAGTAGTGGTGGTGGCTATGTAGCTACGCACCCGCTAAGCATCACGTCCAATCCCAAGTATGAGAAGGGTCGTGAACGTCAGTATGACGAATGGCTTGGTGACAACGAACTGCGTTTCACAACATACTTCTTTGTTCTACTCAACATCAATGGTGAGTGGGAACAAGCTGTTATTCCGTTCACGGTATCACAGCTTCGTGTCGCAAGGAAGTTCACAAACGACATCAACCGATTCAGATATGAAGACGATGCTCTTAAGGGTGTTGTACCTCCTCTCTTTGCTCAAAAATGGGAACTGGGAACAACACTGGAAACAAACAAAAATGGTGATGACTACTATAACTTCAGCATCACTAACAGCACTCCGCTGGACTTGGAGAAAGATGAAGATCTGTTATCCTTGGCTGCTGAAACATACTCTGCAGCTACTGATACTCCTCTGTTACAAACTTCAGAGACTCCTCAGTTGGTTGATTCAGCCATTGCAGCGTCTCCGTTCTAAACTATCTTAAGTTACCACACGTAAGCCTTGGGGGTTTATTCCCCCAAGGTTTTTTTGCCATGATCCCACTTACACATTTAGCTACACAATTTAACGAACTATTCAAAGCCAACCCTAACGTCTTTGGTCAGACAAAACTGACAGGCAAAGTTCGTGACAGGGATGGTAAGCAAGATTCAAAATCTTTTTTAGTAAAGTCCCAATTAACTGTTGATGTGTGGGAGGAGCACATCAAAGGCGAACGCCTGATTGGTTGTACACCAATCCTTGAAGACAACAAAGTTATGTGGGGCGCACTGGACATCGACGTGTACCAAGATTCCAGTACCATTGAAGACTTACGAGCCAGCGTCAACGAGCATAAGTTGCCGTTTATTATATGTCGTTCCAAGTCTGGCGGTGCGCACGTCTACCTGTTCATGTCGGAGCCTGTTCCAGCGAAGGATATGATTGACAAGCTAAAGACGTACAGTGCGTTCTTTGGTCAAGGCGTCTGTGAGATATATCCGAAGCAGCCAAAGATTGGTAACCGCAAAGACGACAGTAAGTACGGCAACTGGATCAATATGCCGTACAGCGGTAACCCCACGTTACAGTATGCCATTGACGAAGAAGGTCAGGCACTAAACCCAGAAGCATTTATTGAGTACGCAACAAAGCGTAGATTATCGTTAGAAGATTTTGGCAACCTTGAAGTTCCCAAGTTGGGAACCGAGGAGTTGCTGCCAGAGGGTCCACCTTGCCTGAATTATATATTCGAAAAGAGAACCAAAGAATCAGAGAACCGAAACGTAACATTGTCCAATGTAGCAGTGTACCTCAAAAAAGCAGAGCCATCGGACTGGAAATCAATGCTTCATAAATTCAATAAGAAGTTTTCAGATCCTTTACCTGACAGAGAAGTAGACGCCATAATCAAGTCCTATGAGAAAAAGGACTACAAGTACCAGTGTGCCCAAGAGCCACTGTGCAGATACTGTGACGCTAAGATGTGCGGACAACGTCGTCACGGAATCGGGCAGGAAGAGTTCCTGCCAAACAACCGTTCGCTTATCCAACTCAAGAGTGATCCACCTCTGTGGTTCCTGACTCTTGACCACGAAGAGATACAGCTAACAACCGCTGAGTTCGACAACTTCAATATGTTTAACCAGCGCGTAATGGAGCGGTTACTGTTCAAGTACCCGCCAATCAAGCAAGAAGACTGGGTGAAGCAGCAGAACCTGCTACTCAAGAACTGTGTGCGCATCGAAGTACCATTTGAGATGACGCCTGTTGGACAGTTTGTTGAATATCTGTCCACGTTCTGTGCCAACGCCAGCGAAGATGTCAGCCACATTAAGAACGGTGCTGTCAAACAAGCTGGTAGTTGGTACGTCTTCCGCATGGTTGACCTAAAAGATTACCTAAACCAGCAGCGGTTCTCGGAACTAGCAGACAATAAACTGCTGTCCGTACTTAAGCGAACACTGAAGGCTGACACCACACGAGTATCACTCGGTGGTTCACAGATCCGTTGTTGGCGAGTACACGGTGACAACCTACACCTCGACCCAACGCAGCCAATGCCAAACCTAGAAACTGATGACAACTACTAATACAACAATTTATGTAGCCAGTGCTGGTACAGGTAAAACAACGACACTGATGGACAGGCTATCTGTCTGTCTGGAGAACACCAAACCGAATAAGATTTGCTTTACCAGTTTTACCAAAGCAGCAGCACAGGAAGCTATCGACCGCGCTCTTGTAAAGAATCCTGACTACGAAGAGAAAGACTTCTCTGCATTCAGTACACTACACGCGCTGTGCTACCGACGTGTACCGCACAAGCAGATGCTGAACAGTCAGGACTACAAATTGCTGGGTCAGTTACTGGGTCTGTCAATCACAGGTTCCGCATCGCTGTACAACAACAACTCTACCAGTAATCTGGGTAAGGGTGACAGGTTATTACAGTACGAGTCACTTATGCGTAACACGCTACAACCAGCAGCCACGGTTCTTGCGGACCAAGTCAATACAAAATTCAAGCCCGAAGAACTGGAAGAGTTCTCAAAATTCTACCGCCAGTTCAGAGCAGAAAAAAACAAGTACGACTTCACCGACCAACTGGAAGCATTCCTTGCTCACAAGGTAAAACTAAATGTTGACTATCTATTCGTTGACGAAGCACAGGACTTGTCACCGCTTCAGTGGAACATTATCAATTATATCTCCAATGAAGTTAAACAGGTATTCATTGCTGGCGACGACAAGCAAAGTATCTTTAAGTTCTCTGGCGGTGACCCTAAGTCACTAATTGAAAAGGAAGGTGACCGCATCATTCTGGACACAACGTACCGCCTGCCCAAGAAAGTACTTGCGTATGCAGAAACCGTAGCCAATCAGATCACAGAGAAACAGGAGTACAGTGTTACACCGTACGAACACAACGACGAAGGCTGTGTACACAATATCCGATCGCTTAACGATCTGGACTTCACCCAAGGAACTTGGTTCCTGCTCTGTCGGAACAAGGTTCTCATGTCCATCTTCGAAGGCTACCTGCTAAAGAAGAAACTGTTGTTTGTATCAGGCGGTGACACATCGTTGTTCAAAGAACGTCAGATCTTTTTCATCAAGATGTGGGAACAACTACGTCTTGGTTACAAGTTCAAGGCATCGCTCATCAAAGAACTGTATCGCGACTACTTACCGACAGGCGTAGCCGTGGGACGTGGAGCCAAGACACTTATCGATACAATGCCAGACAATCATTTGTTTGAGAAAGAAGAACTCATTTCCAACTTCGGTCTGCGTACACTTGCAAAGTGGGATCAAGTGTTTCGTCTGCCAGACGCAACTAAGTCAATCTTACTGCACGCAGAAAAAGAAGGTACGTTTGACAAGGCTGCCAACATTGAAGTAAATACCATTCACGCATCAAAAGGTAGAGAGGCTGACAACGTAGTTGTTATGCCCGATATGACACAGACTACCTACCAACACTACCGTAAAGATCCAGACAACGAACACCGTGTATTCTATGTCGCCTGCACACGCGCCAAGAAAAATCTGTATCTGCACTACCCAGTAACCACACGATTCTATCCGTTACCATGAACTACGTATACAAAACAAAACCACTAAAACACCAGCGCGAAGCAGTTGAGCGATTTGCCAACAAAGCCTACGGTGCGCTGTTCTGCGAGATGGGTACAGGCAAAACCAAGATTGTACTCGACATCGTTCGCAACTCCACAGACTTATTCGAAGCTGTTGTCATCGCTCCCAATGGTCTACACCACAACTGGGAAGTAAACGAAATCCCCAAGCACGTTGGTTCCAGTAGCAACACACCAGTTCTAACGTACTGCTGGAAGGGACCAATCAAATCAAAGAAGGCGCAGCAGGAGTTCAACCGATTCTGCAAAACAACGGACGTCTGCAGAATCTTCCTAATCAATGTAGAGGCTATACGTACCGCTGCTGGCTTTGACACCACTAACAAATTCTTGTCTACCTGCGTCGGTCTTAGGCATATGATTATTGACGAGTCCACCTGTATCAAGAATCCAAAAGCGATACAGACAAAGCGTGTGCTTAAACTGGCTGAACAAGTTGACCGTAAGTGGATACTCAACGGTACACCGATCACACAAAGCCCGCTTGATTTGTTTACGCAGTGCAAGTTCCTTAACAAGAACGCTATTCCATACACTACGTACACTGCGTTCAAACACGCATTTGCCATTGAGACTACAATGACAATGGGCAGCCGTTCGTTCCGTAAGATTATCGGTTACCAGAACCTTGAGAACCTGACCAAGTTACTTGAGCCATTTACTCTGCGTATCGAGAAGAAAGACTGCTTAGACTTACCAGACAAAACATTCACACAGGTAGCCATCGAAATGACTGCGGAACAACGCAAGATCTACAAGTCAATGAAAGACGACTGCCTTGCACTTTTAGAAGGTGGCGAACTAGTCACATCCACTATCGCGCTAACGCGCATCGTCAAGCTACAACAAATCCTAACAGGGTTTATTACAGCTGATGACGGCACAGAACACGCCATTGAAAACAACAGGATAGCTGCTCTTCTGCAAATTGCGGAGACAACACAGCCTCTGGTAGTGTTCTGTGCCTACAAGTTTAATATCCAGCAGATCCGTGAGGCTCTGGAGAAGAAGTTCCCTAGCAAAAAGATCGTGGAGTACACTGGCAATGTCAGTGACAAGGTACGTAACGAAGGAGTTCGTCAGTTCCAAAATGGTCAGGCTGATTTCTTCCTTGCCACCTCTGCTGCTGCGAAGGGTTTGACATTACACCGTGCATCAACAATGGTGTACTACTCCAATAACTACAGCCTTGAAACCAGACTCCAGAGCCAAGACCGCATCCACCGTATCGGTCAGGACAACAAGTGTACATACATTGACCTTGTGGTTCCACAAACTGTAGACGACGCGATTCTTAAACGACTTCAAGAAAAGAAAGAACTGTCCAACATGGTGTTAGACGACTTAATTGAAATCATAAAATGACCAAAATACCATCAACCAACCGCTCAATATTTGACCAGAACCAGCAAAGAATACTGGAACGTGGTCTGCATTCACTATCACTAGCCTGTGACGCACTCACAGAACAAAACAAACAACTCAACAAAGATATACAGGCACTCAAGGCTAAGAATGCACGTCTTGAAGAAAAGCTTTTAACACTATAGTTATGAAACGTAAAAAGGTAGATCTCGTCCGAGAGTACATCAGTAAGTACCCAGAACATGGGAACCGTACAATTGCTCTGTTAATCATCAAAGAAAACCCCAACCTGTACACAACCGTGGAAGCTGCCCGCAATGCAGTACGCTACGCTCGTGGTAACTCTGGGAAGAAGAACCGAATGGACGCTGGTCCCAATACCAAGTATTTCCGTAAGAACGGCAAGGCTGGTGAGTACAAGATCCCAAAGTCTCTTGTTTCCAAGAAACGTGTGGTCAACTTACCAGACGGTAAAACGCTGCTACTTTCGGACATCCATCTACCTTTCCACGATGTTGACGCTCTTGAATGTGCGCTCGACCACTGTAAAGACCCAACCAATATCGTACTAAATGGTGACACAGTTGACTTCTATGCAACCAGTCGCTGGGAGTCAGACCCAAACAGTCGTGACCTAGCAGGCGAGTTACAGGCAAGTCGCCAGTTCCTGATGCACCTACGTGAGCGGTTCCCAGAAGCCAATATCTATTTCAAAGTAGGTAACCACGAAGAACGCTGGGAAAAGTTCCTGTGGCGCAAGGCTCCAGAAGTCTGCGGTGTACCAGACTTTAAGCTTGAGAAACTTCTACGCTTTGAAGACTTGGACATCCAAGAGATCGGCGGTCGTCAACTATGTAAGGCTGGCGGACTCTGGATACTTCACGGACACGAGTTCTTTAATACCTTTGACCCAGTAAACTTTGCACGTACGCTGCAAGTAAAGACTGGAGTCTGTACAATTGCTGGTCACAAGCACAAGACTAGTCAGCACTCAGTCAAGTCTATGGACAACAACACAATCGCCTGCTGGTCAGTCGGTTGCTTGTGTGACCTAGAGCCAGACTATATGCCAGTGAACCAATGGAACTTGGGCTTCGCTGAGATCACCCACAAGGGTAAGAAGTTTGAGGTAAACAATTACCGTATTATTGACGGTGAAGCTTATCGTTAAAAGCAATAAGACACAAAAAGCCCCAGATCGTAAGGTCTGGGGCTTTTTTTATGAAAAAGTACTCATAGGTTTAAGTTAGTAACCAAAAGCAGTCCACATAAAACTGGCTGCAGCATCTACTGTATTTTTTAAAGTAAAACCCGATGTTGAGCTGCTTGACACTATAAAATGTTTCGGGATAGAACTGCTGCCTGTTTGCGTTACGTGCACTGTTTTAATACCTGTCGGGAATGCAGTTGTGAATGAGATATTTTCAGAGGTATCCCCACCTATAGTTCCTGAACCAAATTTTATGATTAACCCACCAGAAAGAGTAGCAGATTCACCACCAGTATAGTTAGGCACAGCCGAATTATCCACGTAATCCTTAACAGCGGCATTTGTTGGAACATTGTCATCATTGTCGTAATTGGCAATTCCCTCAGCTTCTGTTGTAATCGGCAACGCAGAAATACCAACATTATTAACAGCCGTGTATACACCACCACTTGTCACCATACTGGTACTGCCCTCCGTTGGTGTGGTATCGGCATTGTGTACCTTACCGATAGCTGAGTTAATCTCAGTCCCTGTCTGTGATAATGAAAAAGTACTCATAGTTTAACCGCTTGGATTGTTGCATCGTTTATTGTGCAACTTGAACTTCCTGCAAGCTCATCTGCTCTAATTTTAACAGTAAAAGAATTAGTGGAGTTAACCAAAAGAGTATCATTGAAAGTTGATTCTGCAGTGCTGCTAAACCTTTTATAGTGCGCCACAGAATTGTTTAAATAAAATTCAACATTGTAAGCTGCATTGTAGTTTGTGCTCGACAGTGATGCTTTGATGTAAAACCTAACTATCCAAACGCCAGCTCCAGTAATAGTAACAGTTCCAGATGATTCGGAAATACCTGACCCGCTAAGGGTGTATCCACTAACATCGGTGTCAGTATTGACAGTTTGTGTCGATTTCGTGGCGGAAAGTAATGATGGTGTCTTACTATCCACGTAATCCTTTACCGCCGCATTTGTTGGAATATATTGATCGTTGTCGTAATTGGTGATTCCATCAACTTCTGTTATGATCGGCAGTGCAGAAATACCAATGCTGTTAACAGCATCAAATACACCATCACTTGTCACCATATTGGTACTGCCCTGCGTAGGTGTTGTGTCAGCGTTGTGTACCTTACCGATAGCTGAATCAATTTCAGCGGCAGTTTGTGATAAATTATAAGTAGCCATTTGTTAACATTTCCACTTACGTAGTGCCAGTGCTTTTCTTGTAGGACGTCCCTTAGAGTCCTTCATTGGTCCCTTGACCCCGCCCATACGAGCACAGAAAGACTTACGACGCTTAGCAGCCTTGGACCCACGCTTCACTTTACCAGTTACAGGAGCCTTTAGGTTGGCTCCTTCCTTGGCTTTAAAGTATCGACGTCCCGCTGCGGTCAGACCGCCTGTCTTGCTCTTATGTTCTTTTCTCATTTTTTTCTACGAATAGCTTTTACTTTACGTGGTTTACCCGCTGGTTGTCCAATTCTTTTTTTCTCAGAAATCCGTGTGCGTTTTTCACTTTCGGATATTTCGCTTGAGGTCGCAGGTGTCTTTGAACTCACACGCTTCGATGGTCTGCAATATGGCGTTCCGCGCTTTTCGCCCTCTTGTCGTCCGCAGGGCTTCCCTGAGCGAACATCTTTCCAGTCCTCTTTGAACCATCTCCGAAGAGCTGCACCCTTTGCTGTCTTGCGAACCGCCATTTACTTTTTTTTCTTTTTTGATTTGCTACCCCAACTGCTTACGCCAACTTTACGACACTTTGCAATAGCACCAGAAGCATAAGCAGAGGGGAATACCCTATACCTAGCTTTGACTTTTTTATAGCAAGCATCTTTAGGCATTGTTACTTTTGCTTACGGTTATATTTTACTTTCTTACCTTTTTTCTTTGCAGCAGCCTTAGCCATTGCAATTCCTTTAGGTGTGTACGAGTACTCTTTTCCGTTTACTTTAGGCATAATTATTTAACTTGAGATGAACCGAAATAGAAGCCGACGATAGCTAATGCTGTCTGCCGAACTTCTGGTAAAATTACATAGCCAGTGACTGTTTCATAGGTCTAATAAATTTCCTTCTGTAAGAGTATAACCTGTATCAATTCCTTGGGCTGTGTCAAGAGCAGCAATTGCTGCATTTACTTCTGGAATAAGGTTAGCGTAGAAAGGACCACTGTTTGGGCCATAAAAAAGGCTAACCAGCCAAAGTTCTTTGTTTACTGCACAAAAAATTGGATTACCAGAATCTCCAGTTACTATGCTTTCTGGTTTTACAAACCACCTACCCCAAGTTCTTTTCCAAGAAGGATAATTTCCTGTAACTTGATCGTGAGGATAGTCAAACGAGTCATTATTTAGTCCATAAAAAACTGCCCAGATTTTATCGTAAAAATTACGATTTGGTCTAAAAGTTTCGTGAGTAAAAGGGTGTGTTTTATGTTCTTGATCACAAGCTACTAGGGCTATACGTGGTTTTTCAACTCTATCTACTATGTTAGATCGTGAAGAACTACTGCTTGTTTGATCTACATCGTGTAAAACATTCTTGTAGGCAGATGGAAATATCTTACATGGTGTTATTGTACTAGGTAAATCAGAGTCAAGTAAGATTACTCCAATGTCCGTATTTACAGGTCCACTAACTGGATCATTCCAAGTAAGTTGACTACTCTGTTGTACAACAGTTCTCTCAATAACTGTATTATCAGTTGTTACAAAACGAACCTTTGTACCCACGTTTGGAGTATACTCAGAGTGCCAAGCCGAAACAGCGTGTCTTGGAGTAACGGCAGTAGTAAGTCTAAGGTTGTCTGCTGCCTCTTCACTATAAGGTGCTCGGCAAGTAAAAGCCTGTTCATATCCCTTCAGCCAAAAGTCTGTGTTTGTCACATACGAAGGCGTAGTGTGGTCTACAGTTGTAAACAGTTTTCTCTGGTCAAGAGTAGCATTAGCTCCAGCGTCTACATCTTTGGACAACACATCTCTCCAGTTTGCTGATTTAGGAAACTCTCGTAAAAGAGCCCGTGTAGTAGAGTTTTCTACAGACTGGTAAGACTCGGAGACACTGGAAAACCTTGTCTGCATTACTTCTTTCTTTTGTTATGAAAGATCATTCATTTAACTTGAGATGAACCAAAATAGAAGCCAACGATAGCCAATGCTGTCTGCCGAACTTCTGGTAAAATTACATAGCCAGTGATTGTCTCCCACTTGGCTCCTTTAATAAGACCAAACAAAAAGCTTGTGTCCTTTTGTACTGATACTCCTACGTCAGTAAACGCAACAATAAAGGGAGCTGCTATTACTGCGAACATAGTCGCCACAGTAATAAACCGACGAACCCATGGACCACTGGAACCGCCACGCTTAGCAGCAGCATCAGCCGATGCATCAGCCACTTCCTGCTTCTTAATGGTCTGTTCAAACAGTGCTGCTTGGTTCTGCATCTGCGCGGCGATCAGTTTCATTACAAAACCACTCACGCCTCCGCCGAGCATAGCTATAAGTTCTGGGGTCATAATTTTATTCAGTTATCCCTTCTTTGACCTGTAGCTTCCGAACTACATTATTGATTTCTTTGAGATTTGATTCAACGTAGGTAAGGCGTAAATTTTGTTCAGCGTCATCAGGCAATGCACCAAGTTCGCCACGGGGCCACTTGATGCGGAACTCTGAGTTCATCCCGACCTCTATATCCTTGACGTGCTGAGTTTGTTCTAAGTGGGTAATGCGTGAAATTAAATTGACGTAGCCAGTAACGGATACAGCGACAGCAAAAATCAACGCAAGTAGATTGCGTAGAGGTATCGTGATATTAGTGCTGTCATTGAGGTCAACCATTATTTCTTTTCCCGCATCTCTTTAATAATGCGGTATATAGATAAAGACATATACGTTATAGTTGCAACTGCTACGCAAAAACCTAACACATCGTTCACACCCGACAGTCCCAAAGTAGCTAAAAAACCACCTGTTCCTACCACAGACCGCTGGATAACTTCTTCCACTTTAGAAATCTATTTTAGAAGGTGGTGTAAAAGTACCTGCTGATGCAAAGTCACCAACAAGATCAGTATACAAAAACTGCTTTGCAAATGGATATATTTTACGGTTTTGAAAAAACTCTTCAGTTGCTTCACCACCCTTGTGTGCTTTAATATTACTTTGCGAGTAAGGGCTATAGTCACTGTCTAGAAACTCCCACTGAACAGAAAAGGTTTCTCCTGCACCACTAACAACCGCAGAAAATGAATGACCATTTGGACCTGTCCAAGTACCAAAACCTTTTGTGTATTCTCCGTTAGGTGTGTCACCAGCACCATCTGTCTCCGTTACACCTGATACGGTAAAGGATTCAATTAAGTGAGGAGCCGAGGAATAGTGGTTAAAAGGTACTGAATATTCATTATAAGTACCTTGAGCAGTTTCGCGTGAATTGCGAACACTGTTTTCGAGCGTAGTAGCTCTGGATGTTTCATATAAAAAAGCCATAATTGTTGTTGTATTTAATAATTATATTAGAGTCAAGTGTTTATTCCTTTTCTGACAATGAAGTTTCCATTTTCTTAAGCTGTCTCTTTTTATCATCCTCTCGGTGATGTACAAATTCTTGTGCTTTTGCTTTCATTTTTCCCCGAACAACCTTAAGACCAGCCTCACCTACGAGCTTAGCCTCTTCTTTGCCGACTTTTAATGCACCCGATTTCCATGCCCTATATGCAATTTTTGCGGCAGCTGCTCCTCGCATAATAGGTATTAAGGCAGAAAGTGGTGTTGGTTTTGTTGGTTCTGGCATAACTATTTTTGGTGAATACGTTCCTTGAACTCGTTTACTAGGGCTTTAGTTTCTTTGTCTTTTGTGATCAGTTTTACAGGTTTTCCATTTTCTGTGATTACTGCGATATTACCAGCCTTAACTTCCTTATCTACCGCATTTTTAATCTGTGAGAATGACATATTGTCAAGATCTTCTAGCAGATCTTGTTGAATTTCAGCAAGATACTCAGTCATAACCTGACCGATTAGACCGTGAAACCACTGAGGAGGTCCGAATACATTACTACCTGTAAGGGACTGCAAGTTCTTCATTGCTCCTTTTGAATCACCTGTTGAAAGATCTACAGCTAACCCAAAAATTGTGGACGGTAATGGAGACAACGCCTCCTGTACCCCAAAGTCCTTAATATCCAAAGGTACTTCCAGAACTCCCAGAATACCAGACTGCTGAACTATTCGTGACCACTGGTATGCTCGCATGTCCAATAACGATATTGGTTTTTCACCTCTAGCTATGTCCTTTAAAACAGTAGCCATATAGCCAAAAGCTAACGCTCCACCAATGTAAGACACCAAATGCGCTGTCTTGTACATCATCGCAGAGTCACCCTTACCAAAGTCTCCATTTTTAAAACGACGATACAACAACTTGGTCATGCCAAGCATAAACGGTTGGTACTGTGTAGCAATACGCGTCAATGTACCAGCAAATGTACCCTTTCGGAAACCAAGGGTCATCTGGGCATTTGTACCTGCATCTGGCATAAAGACCGCCTGACGCATATACTTGGTAATGTACTGGCGATACTTCTGTGCAAGCTCTGCACTCCTAATCCCAGTTGGAACCAGTCGATATATACCATCTGGTGATTGGGTTACACCTTTACGAAGACTGTTTATTTCTTCTGCTGTAAAACCAAAATCTATCAAGTTTGAACGAAGCTCTCTGCTTATTGCTGGCTTATCAAATTCACGAGCAATACCCTGAGTCAGCACATCAACAAACAATTCTTGGTGTGTTGTGGTTAACGCATTCAAGCCATTTACTTTAAACAACAAGTTGTGTAGCTTGTCCATCTTACCCACATTCGTTGTGGTGTCTGATAAGCGACGAATGACTTGGTTATTAATTGCATCAAAGCCTGCTCCTTGTCCTAAGAAAAACTCACGCATTCCATCCTTATCATTACCAAAACGACGGCGCATTCCTTCTGCGTATGCTTCTAGGAATAGTTTGTTTGTCTCACCAAATTTAATGCCCATCATCTCCAGTGTCGACGCAACCATTGGTATGTCGGTTAGCGACGAAATACCAGAACCAGACAAAAACACTAAGTTGCTGTACTGCTTAACCTTATTTTCAAAGGTAGCTAATGTCGAATCTACTGGGTTATCTAAAATCCCTGTAAGTGAATCCACTGTTGCTTTGTATGATTTTGCGTCTACTGCATTTTTTCCGCGATCTGTTCTTAAATCACGAGTCAAGCCAGACAACATTTCATTGGGCTTTGTACCTGCAAAACTTGCCATTGTAGCCAGTGCCGAACGACGCTGTATCTGCTGCAACATCAAGTATCCTACATTATCGTAGCCACTAAACTCAAGCATCACGTCTGTTGCGTACTCAGGCTTAATGCGAACCATACGACCACCAAAAGTTTCTTCTAGGTCAAAAACCTGTACATCCGAATCAATTCGTTTACTTGGATTTAATGTGTCGTACCACTGCTCTAAGAAAGCATCTACTGTGAAAGGCTGCTCCTTACCATCAATAAACAATACACCTGCGTGTGTATTGGACGTGGCTTCTACGTCCATAACCTCTAACATACGAGCCTTAAATTTCTTAAAGCCCATGTTATGGATAATAGTGCCGTCCCACTTCTGAGACACACCACCAAAGTCAGAAAGCATCTTGATGTCCAGACCTGCAGCGTTTAGTTCTTCAAGTAAGCGAACCTCTGTTGCAAGTATAACATCAAATAACTCCTTAAGTGCTGGTTCCGCTTCCCACTCTTTTGGAAGCTTACGAGCTAACAACGCTTGATGCAGCTGTCGATGGAAGGCATATGACCGCTCTTTCCGTTTTTTACCAAACATACTAAAACGCTTGTCTCTTCGATCATGCTTAAAGATACCAAAGCTGTTGTCTGGCATAAACAACTCATCCAGCCCGTGTTTATAAATAACATCAAGAATAGGTACTGCTGCATTCTGAGAGTTAGCAGTCATCTCATTCTCCAAACCTGCGATCCGTGGCATACCCTTACGCTCCTGACCGTCAAGAAGTGTACGTAAATATGCGAGCTTCTGAGCATCTGTCTTAAAGTTGCGCAACCGCTCATTAATAGCTGCGCGCTTCATTGCGTTGCTAACAATGGTTTGTGCTTTATCCTCGTAATACTCCTTTACGATACGATTCTTAGCTGAACGGTACTGAACAGATGTTTGCTCCAAATCCACCGTGCCGCGAATAACTTTACGATAGAGATCATTATTACGTAGCAAAGACTTGTCGTTGACAACATTCATTGCATACATCCGAAGATTCTCGTACAACTCGTTGTACTCTGTAGCTGACAGAATATCTTCGCGTGTTAGATCCTCATCAACAATTTCACTTGTGAACTCACGGATACGTCCTCTGTATTCGTTAAAGCTAATGAACTCCTGTGCATCTGGATCAACACCCTCAGCTAGCTCGTCTATATAATTGGTCAGTGTCTCAACAAACCGCTGTACGTTTTCCCCACGGACATTTGGCATTGTTGTAGCAGCCAACCTATTAAAGGTTTGTCTGCGGTGTTCGCGCAACTTAGCATTTTGCGCAGCCACTGTTTTCTCTGGCTTGTAATCATCAACTAAGCGATCTGCTGGTGTTTTTTGCTTAACATCAACTGGTTCTGTATACAAAAGATTCGCAACATTATCGGAAACACTCTTATTTGCTTCCAGTAGTTCATTATAGGGCAGATTATGTTTACGACCTTTGTTTATTATAACAGCTAACTGAGTAGCAAACGTCTCTGGAGTCATGTCTACCAATAACTTATCAACATCATCCAAAAACTCTGTGTTTAGCTTTGATTTAGAAAACAACTCTTTTGTTCTTTTAATTATATCAACAAGAGCCTCGGCAAAACGCTCAAACAGCGTCTGGTTTGTTTTCTGCAACTGCTTCCAAAAAGCTTCTTGAGTTATAGCCCACTCCAAAGTAACGGATGGTATCTCACCTTCTACTGCATCTGTTTCGTAATGACCCTTATACTTCCGAATCTGCTCTACAAAGTCTGGGTGCTTTCTAATAGCTGCGTTAAGCTCAGCATACACCTCTGGCATTTTAGCTTGTAGGATATGTACTGCTTCGTGAATCATCACCGAAAACGGTGACTTACCCATCCCCAAAATAACTTCAGCTCTGTTTAGTGTAATCTTATCTTCGTTTCTAAAAGCTTTGCCCATAAGAACACCACTTTTAGCACGTTTAGCACCTTGAGTTTCTTCAGCCATTCTGACAAAAGTAAACTCACGACCAAATATATTATTAATTACTGTGTTGGCTACTGACAGCTCTCTTGCATATGCTTTTTCATATACTTTATTAAACTCTCGCAAAGCTTTCTCTCTCTGCTTTTCGCTTATCACACCCTTATTAACAAGATCCTCTAGATTTGAGACACCTTCATCTCTTATCAATCGTACAATATTCCCAGCTCGCTTATGCGCTTCTGCCATAGAGCCTAGATTATCAAAGTTAAAATTCAGCTTACCTTTTGTAGACTCTGTTGGTAGGAACCCATCGCCTTCTTCAATTGAGTCACTCACACCAGCCGTACGACGAACAACTGTTTCTGCAATCGCTTTATCACGATCGTTTAGCCTACTTATATCCCCATCTTCAATTGCTTCAGCGATTGTTGCATATCGATTCCGCTGATTGTACGCGTAATCGTTAATAACTATATCATCATTTGTACTTAAATCACCAACAATCTCTTCAGACATTGTTTTTGATAGAGATGTATGCAACCCCCGTTCAAACTGATGACGCAGCGCACCCAAAAGAGCCTGCACCTGACCATCATCAAGTGTAGAGAAATCCAACTTACCATCCTCAAGTGACTTAACTACAACATTACTAAGTTCAGATACTGATTTTACCCGTTTACGAAAATCAGGACTACTCTGATACATGACATTTGTTGCCTGCTCAAAGTCGCCAGTCTCCATGAACTTATATATGTCCTGAAATGTCTGGACATTGTTTAAGTTCTTACCCGCCCGCTGATAGTTTCTATACGAAGCAATAGAACCAAAAAAGCCTGTGGCTATACCAGTACCAAGTCCAATATCCAAAAGAACATCAGCACCAGTTGGATTTTCACCACGATACTGCATATCTTTATAGTACAGTGGTGATACAGCAGCGTTTGATACAAATGCCTCTGCTGCATAATTCTTATAAGACTGCTTTGCAGCAACCCATTTATTACCCTGCATTATTGCAGCATTTAACTTATCAACGCTGGAAAGTGTTCTTCCGCTTCGGAGTACAGAACCAAATGGGATAAAATTTGCAGGATCTAATATCTGCGGTGCAACCATACCAACCATATTGGTGACTGGATACTCCTCGTTTATTTTCTGCTGAAGCAGTGTGTTGTTAAAAATCTCTTTAGCTCGTAAGTGCAGCTGTGTCGGATACTCGTCTTTACCGATTGGTTCAATGGGTAAACCGTTCTTCTGGTACGCCTCGTAATCTTCTTGTGTTACAGGCTTCAAACCATTCTTTTTATCCTGTTCCCCAGCATACCAGTTTTTTGCTGTGTTTGTCACCCAACCAACAGCAGTGTCCAAACCATACTCTAATGATGATTTAAATGACTCGCCCCTATTGGTAAGTCTTATTTCGCTACTTAGATCTGTTGGGACTCGTAAGCTTTTTGGTTTGTATGCGTACATGCTTTAATTACCAAAGTATTCAGAAGTATAGGGAAGTTGTGGAACTTCATTTTTATCGTCTACTCCTCTGAAGTAACGATCCATCCGAGGATACAACCCCTCTTCTTTCAGTCTGTCAACTGCTTCTGGAACAGACACAGATATCATATTAAAGTCTGTGCCTATTACTGGGCTGTAATCACCAATACGTCTGTTATAGTACATCAAAGCAATTCCCTGACCACGAGCTTTTCTACCAAAACTGAACAAGGGTACTTTTGAACCACGACCACTTGAGACTGTCGTTTTAAGTACCTCCCTCAAATCCTCTGGTGCTAACGCCGTGTCTAATTTGTAGTCTTCCACCAGATCCTGTAACTCAGGGTCAAAGTTTTTAGACTTTACAACAATTGTTGGATCGTACTGCAAAAAACCTGAATCAACAACTTCATCCACAAGCACATCCAACCAACGCTCTGTAAAGTGCTGAGGAAGCATCGTATAGGTTCCCTTTAGTATTCTTGAAACAAACGAGCCTATTTTCTGATACGTCTCTGATTCTGTAGCATTACGCACAGCATTTGCGTACCACGGCATACTTTCAACAAGCGCAGTATACGGTTTTCGATGCTCTAAATTAATTTGATCCAGAACAGCTGGTGGCATATAAACATCGATGCCATCTACAGATTTTCTCCGTAAGCCAATACTTGGCAGCATCAACTCATTCTCCTGCTCAAAGAACTGATGCTTAATCATGTTAAGATGCTTCGTATCTGACAGATTTAGTGGTACGTCACCCAATGTTGCGCTCACTCTATCAACAACACTAACAAGTGCTCCCTGATACAAAGTCATCATAGCTTCTGCTCTCTTTGTATCGTTACTCTGAATAGCCAAGTTGTACTGATTCAATAGCTCACTGTTTGTAGCATCAGCTGTAAATGCGAAGCTACCAGTTATAGCTTCTGGGTCAACATCAGCAATAATGTGTGAAATAAGCGTATGCTGCTCTGGCTCATATCTTTCTGCTGCTACACCCATCCTTGAATACACAAAAGCTACTTGCTCTGAATCAGCACCAGAAGCAACCAACTCTATCTGGTGCGCCCTTAATAAGTCATCGCTAGTGCTTACTGGACTTCTGTACAAAGTATCTGCCAATGCGTCCATAGCTTCAGGTGTATTTTTTTGAGACAGATCTACTAAGTACGCTTGTACAGAATTAGGTTCTCCTAGATTGTACATCGAAAGAGTTTCCTGCGATTCCGTTACAATCGGCATATCCTCGTATCCCAAAGAATTTAACAAGGTAGCAATCTCTTCTGGTTTATCTGTAAACATTGTTAGTACAGATGTGTTTCCTTGCTGAAGATTTTCAAATACAGTATCTGCTATATCATTACCTAATGTTAATAATTGAGTAGCATGATCCTTCGTAAGCACCGAAAGAAACTCCTCTGGTATTGTAAACTCTAGATTTTGACCTCCTCTTGCATTACGTATTGCTGTATAGACAGCTTGATTTATGAGCGATGTTACAATTGGTTCTTCTGATCCATCAGGATTTCTTACAACAACTGATGTTGGTATAAACATCCGTGAAAGAGCAGACAATGAATCATACTGTGCTTGTTGTTCAGGCGCGAGATGCTCACGATCAACAGTCATCAACACATCATTTGTCTGGGCTGCTGCATTTTGTAACGATACAAGATCCTTTGCATCATTATTTACAAAGTTTATCATTGTCGATTCTGCGTTTTTAAACGAAGCTGTATTCTGTGCTTTTAACAGCTTGTTACCATCTGCAGTTAACTGACCACGTCGCCTTTCAGCAGCATGAAATATCTTTTCACGATCAGCATCTGTAACAAACTTTAACTGGTCGTCATACCTATCAACAACACTAGCTAAAAGCCATTTAACTTCGTTTTCACTTCTAGCGTTTCTTAAATTATTCTCAAGATGTTGACGAGTTAGATTACTTGCCTGTGCCAATCCAGTGTTTCTCGCATCTTTTGAAGATAATGCACCAAACGCCTCGCTGTTACCATAAGCCATAATATTAGCCAAAGTAGCTTCATATACCATCTGAGGCATTGGTTGACCAAGATACTGCTGAGAGGCTTTGTGTACTGACTTACTCGCGTTATTTTGCAGAGACTTTATTGTATTTGTTATCTGATACTGTGGCTCGTAATTTCTAGTAGCATTCTCAGCCCTACCCCAAAGTAGTTGAGCATTGTTCAGATACCCATTCTTTGTATAGAAGGTTTCATCAGAAACATTAGACCCCTCAGCTTGGTACGCAGCAAAGGAGAAACCCTGTGCATTTGGGTCATAAGTATTGTAGTTTTGTCTGGCTTCTTGAATACGCTCCGAATTACCAGAAGCATAGGCATCCTTAAGCTGTGATTGAGCAGCAGTAAGACCAGTGGTGTATGCTACGTTAGCTTGATCTGCAACAAGCTTATTCGCAACAGCCTGCTTCTTCTCAAAAACATTAGCTATGTTTCCTGCAGCCTGAGCAGTTCTATCCAAGGCATTGGCAACTGCCGACGCAGATGACTGGTATACTTGGTTATAGCCGAATACCGAAGCATCTGCCTTCTGTTGCTCAACAATACCTGTTTTTACTCTAATAGCCATATTAATCAATCTGTCCTGCGTATGCTCCAGCCTGAGCGAAGGAACCCATCATACTTGCAAATCCTGCAGTCCGTGTGTTACCTGCTTGGTTTCTAAGGTTGTTTGCTTGGTTCTGACCAGAGAACAACGTATTCCTTGCAGCTGTCTCACCGCGTTGGTGGTACAGCTTAGACATCCGTGTTTGCTCGTTAGCCTGCATATATGCAGACATCGTTGTGTCCGCTAGACCTGCAGATAACGCAAGCTCTTGCTCAAACGCATCATCTTCCAAGGAATCCATGTATGAGTTGAATGTACCACCATATCCAAACTTAACATCCACTGCAGCAAGCTCAGTCTTTGCCTTCTTCTGTAATATTTGTCGCTCAGTCTCTGCTTCCTGAATGGCTCTGTTTTTATTTGCAATAACAACCGACTTATCGAAGTCCGCCTGCTGGGACTGCGCCAACGCATTGTTGCGTTCAATCTGAGCATTGTACTCTGCCTGATTCTGCACAGCCTCAGCATTATACTCCATCGCCTTAGCTTGACGTTGAGCACCAATATACTGGGTTGCCCCAGAAAGTAATGAAGCTACTACTGCTACCTCTGCCATCTTAGTTTAAGTCTGTTTTTGTTATTAAAGCGACTACAGTCAATTCATTTGCAGTATCTTGTATAATTTCTGGTGTCTTATCAACTCCGAAATACGAACCAGCAACAGGCTTCTCTTTATTAAAGCCTGTGTATCTTGTCTGAACCTTGGACGCGTCTGCTGTCTTACTTGCAGCCGAAACAAACCCATCCAACTCAATCGATTCGTACTTGCCGTCAATTCCGTACTTGTAACACGAGCTGTTTACAAAATACATACGTGAAGAAATAACACGTATCTCATCAGTACCAAATGCAGGCTTATTTGCTCCGTTCCATGTCGGATACATCGGCTGTAGGCGACCTGTGTAACGAATACCAACAACAACCTTTAGCTCTGCAGTTGTTGTCTGCATTGGAACTCTCAGGTAACCATTGTCTTCAGTATAGTCACCCATATCCACGCCATCAACAACTACTGCGACTGACTGTAAAGAACCTAGTTGAGGGATGCTAGCGACATCAATCAACATTTTCCCTGCCGAATAGTTTGCGCCTGTAGGTGCAATATCGAACACCTGCGCTGAGTCCAGATGAATCTTAGTTTCTGGTGACTCATCAGACAGAACATCATACTGCACGGTATTACCAAGCGTTCTGGTCACTGGTGTCACTACCATATCCAAGCCCGACGAAAAACCCTCCTTAACGACACATACGTCGTGTACTTTTGCAAGATCTCCGCTGTACTTATTTGTTGTGTGCTTTGACCACGCATAGTAATCCTCCTGACGTTGATACACCAATGAGTATAGCAGCCCAGAATCTGTCAGTACCCATACGCGAGCTTGTGGTGCTTCCTGTACGGCAATCCGTTTTATCTGATCAGTAATGAATGTAGGGTATAAGAACTTAGCCAAGTCATTCGCATTGAACCGCTGAATATTCTGGTCATACTTGTACTCCATTAGGCGAGTGCGCGACTCGTCTGGGAAGAACACCGAAGTACCCAACATAAATGCTTCACCATTACAGTTTACATCATCAACCAGCTCAATGCGAACAGTCTTCGGACTGACGGCTACTTCGTACTGGTTAACTGCCAGTTTAAAGATTCCCTGTGTTGTACCTATAATTAAATGCTCCGACGCTAACATCCATCGAGTGGACGCATTGACATTTGATAGCGGATAAGAAAACCCACTTGTATCCAAGACTGTACCGTCTTCATCAGTCGGAGAAAAATCAGTCTCATCACCCAGCTTACTAAAGAATATGAAGTTCGGGTGCGTATACGTACCACCGTAGATACGACGTCGTTCATACTTTGCTACTGTTCGCGGATAGTTACCTGTATACCACGCACCCATTGCAAATTTTTCGGCTACACCGCTATTCTCATACACACCATCCTCCGTTGTTGGGATTGGTGTGTTCAATCTAGCTCTTACCGAAGAACCGCTACTCCATGCAAGTATTTCCAAATAAGCCACACCGCTAGGAAACTTACATTTAACATGGCGACCAATTGAATTGTCTGGGTCAAAAAATGTACTACCTGTAGCAATAACATTTACATCATTGGCTATACCTGTAGCTGTAACTGCACCTGTTGGTATAATAAGATTATAACCTGTCTCAATACGAAATGTTGGGTCGCACTTAACTACATCCATTGATTTGGCTGTAGATAAATTACTAATTACGCTTGTTGAAGTAAAAGTATGTGGACTATTTGGATTGCTTTGATCGTCAAGAGAACCACCAGTCCAACTAAATGTCCTATTACCCCCTACATCTACATCACCTGTTTGGTTTGTGTTGTTTGTTCCATCAAGAACATAAAACGAATCATTACCGTATGAACGATAGACTGATCCATAATCATACTCAGTATAATCACCACAATCGGTTCCACGTATGAACTCTACTGGGTGCGACTCAGTACCCAGATACTCTGACACCTTTACCCAGCGGTCTGTTGATCTAGTAAAGCCTACAAGTATCTCATCCGACTGTCTTGACTGCGGTACTCTGATAAACGAATTGATGTTCTGTACACCAAAAACAGCTGTGTCTGAACGAAGGTGTACTTCACCTATTGGAACATCGTCATTCTCCAGCTTAGTTTGGTCAAGAGAATCGGTTGTTTCATTGTTATCCAACAAATAAAACTTAGCTGCAGTGTCTTTAACATCTGTAACAAAATCAACCGCATCTACATACACCGTATTTGCTGTTGGTGCTACAACTTCTGGGTAGTTTGTGGCTGAATCAACAACCTTGCCTATCGCAATACCACCATCTACTGGGAACTCAACGTACCAATCCTTAGAAAACGTATTTGGTGTACCACCTGTGTAGTCGTTTACGATACCTGTAAAGTCATTTGCTGTACTAACAAGCTTAACAACTTCCTGATCTCGGAACAATGTCAGCTTCTCACCTGTAACGTCGTCCTCTAGAAATGGCTCAATGTATGTCGGTATCTCATTAAGCGACCAACTGTCATCACCTGCAAAAGCTACCGCTGCACGAAGCTGCTCCCCCGCTAAATCCTCTAGTAGTAAATTAGACGAGTCTGTCTCGGTAGACTGTAAATCTGCAAAATCATACGTGATATCAGCAACTAAATACCGAGGTCGGTGACTCGGGTGTGCTATGTACAGGATGTCTGTTTCTGCACTAAATCGTAAATCCTTTAGCTGATCTTCTGTGTACGGTGTTGCTATAGGTGTTGCTGTTTTTAAAACACCTTCCGAATCATAGACATTTACCTCAAGTGATGTAAAAACAACACGGTACTTATTTACCGTTCCAAGCGTCAGCATAACTTGGATCATTTTGTCAGCTGTGTCACCGACATTGACTACATGCTGCTCAAAGCCCTGCCTAAACGATGTTGGTCCCTGCAGTGTCGGAAGGAAGTTCTCCATCTTACGACACGAATTAGCCGTACGGGGTAAATCCGTACGACCAATTAAATTGTCGGTAATTAAACCGCCAGAGAAATTTGTAGTTACATTACTGTATCGTGCCATATGAGTAATGACTTCCTAATATTCGGGATGTGCCGTCACTAATTAAAGTCTGCGCGGGTCCTTGTCGTGCCTCAACAACCTTAGCTCGGCGTAATGCTTTCTCATATTGTACGTGTAAAATCTCGTGGCGATTTTCAGAACCAGAAAGCTCAATAGAAATTGCCTGTGCGATGTGTAAAACAATTAATCTGTTCAAGTATGCTGGAATAGATTCAGCATCTTCTTCTAGATCAGGTACATATGTGTAATATACGTTGAGATTATCCTCATTACAATAAAGTGTAGTACCCTCAATTACATAATCAGTTACTTTATAAAACTGTGTTGGGTGTTCAAGGTGTACTAAAAAATTAAAGTATACGGGTGACCCTTCCGCAATAGATGGTAAATTGAAGTAATTCTTATATGGTCGATTAGTTATCGGGTTTGCATTAACAGCTGATAACTCAATTCTGCGCGTATTGTAGCTAAATACATTCTCAGAAAAAATCTCTAGGATTGCATCAAGGTATGCCTGATTAACAATCTGATATGTAGTGCTGGTTGTGTCATCAGCATCTAGAAAATAACTGCCCACCTTACGCAGAGCAGCGTTCATAATATTTAGCTTTGTAGGCGTAGTTGGCATATAAAAAAAGGGAGTAGCCTCCCCCGAATTTACAGGGGAGGCTACGGTTAAGATTAGGATTCGTTACAACGGATCTCTCCAGAAACTTCACCCCACATACGAGAAGCATCTGCACAGAGCTTAAAGTAGATGTAAGGGATGTTTTTCTTGGAAGGATCGCGCCACATGTCGCCCTTAAGTCCTGTACCAACAGACATCTTAAGTGCCTTGTCGGTAGCAACAATCACACGACGCTCGTCGCCGCCTGTACCCGTTGAAAGCGGTAGACGCTCACAGTGGATGAAACGGAAGCCAAGGAACGTAGTTACGCTACCTTCGGCAAGAGCTTTGCGAACTGCGAAGTCAGAGCTAACAACTTCTGTGATGCCCAAGAGGTCATCCAGCTGCTTAGCCGTAACAAAACAGTTGACGGTTTCGTCCTGATCAATTGCATGCAGACGAAGCATTGTGCGGCGTGCTGCACGTAGCTTAGCTAGTGTAAGACCAGAAGCTGATCCACCAAAGTTTGCACCAACGGAGAAACCTTCGGTGTTTCCACCAGCAACTACATAATCACCAGCTGCAGTAATGTCACCAGCAGAGACAGCACCAACAACAATGTTAGTGCGATCTTCGTCACCAGCACCTTCTGCGAAGGTAACGGTTGTACCGCCACTCTTACCAGTGTATGCATCGCCAAAGAACTTGTCGATAATGATGTCATCAATCTTACGCTTACCCGAAGCAAGAAGTGCCTGAGTGTAGGCATTCATTGGATCGGTGATCACACGCTTAAGATCCTTCTCGTCGATATACTTACCGAGTTCGTAGTCCTTAAGACCGATGCGACGACGGTCGTGATTGATTTCGCTATTGGGGTTAGTACCAAAACGAGAAGTATCTTCCGACATGTCCTCGGCTTTGCCGATACGGTCAAAGTACTGATACTCTTCGTTCTGTGTTTCCTGTTCGAAATACGGTTGAAGCTTCGATTCGGATTGCTGGAACGCTTGTTCGAATCCTTCACGGAAAGCTGCAACGTATGCTTTTTCAATATAATCGTTAGCAGAACCACTTCCTGTGGAGTAGCCCTGCGAACCTACTGCTGATAATGCCATAATATATAATAATTAGAAGTTAATTTAAGATAGTTTGTTTTTCGACGAGCTACCCTTACGGACTCTTCTAGTTATGACGTAACTAACGGCTTTCCAAAGCTGTCTCTGGACCCAAAAAAGGGCTACCCAGTATGTCCTAGATAGCCCAGTGAATTGGTGTTGTCAAGTACTTTTAACCTTCTCCGTACAGCTGAGCATAAAGCTGTGCACGTTTGTCAAGGATTTGCTGACGCTTTGCACGATCAGCCATTGGTAGCGACGAAGGATTCGACAAAATCAACTCGGAATTAGATGCATCCAAATCTTGAATCTGCGCACGAATACCCTGAACTGAGCCACTGCCAAAAGCAGACGGTACGTTGCTACCTGACGGTGGTAATGTATCACCCATTGTGCCAGCTAATTTATGGAACAATTTTAATGTAGCTGGGTGGTTTGCAACTGTGGGATCTTGAATGAGATCATTAAGCTCTGGGATCTCCTGAGAAAGCGCAGAAAATGCCTCCTTACTTCCCTTAAGATTGACATCAAAGTCATCCTTCCAATCAGCATGTAAGGCTGCTTTGTACTCTTTCAGTGTCTCTTCCTGATTACCAGTGAGCTGCTGATTGCCTTCGGCATACATCTGACCGTAGCGATTGTATAGCTGATCAAATTGACGCTGAGTTAGTCCAAGCTCACCTGCAAAATCTACAAGTTCTTGGACTGTATCGTCGTCAAACTGAGGAGCTTCAACACCGTCAAAACCCTCTGGTAGCTGAATCTCTTCGGGTACTGAGTACTCATCATTCTCTGGGCGTAAGTTTCCATAAAACTCCTCCCATTGATCATCACCCCAGTCTTCCTGTGGTGCTTCAAGACGTTTCTTACCCAAAGCACTTTGAGCGTTTAACATCTGGTTTGCAAGAGATGCAAAGTCTTTTGTCTCTTGTAGTGCTTTTGCACCGCGTACATCCTCTGGTAGTGTATCAACAAACTGCCGATACATATCTTCGCTACCAAAATCTACACTTGGTGCAGACTCTGTGACGTTACTCTCAGTCTGGACGGGTGTCTCTGTTAACCCGCTACCCAAACCTTCTGTAGTTTCTTCACTCATCGTTTTGGTTTTCCTGTTCTATTTTACTTATTAACTGCTGAGGATCATCCTCCGCTAGTAGATTCAAAAAGCTCATTGCCAAACGACGACGCCCCTCACTCTCACGAAGCTTGGACTCATCACTGTGAAACACTGGCTTGGTTACATGACACTCTCGCAGCAGCACAGCAAAAAACCGCTTACCCTCTGGGGTGTTGAGTATCTGAGTCAAATCCTCCCTAAGCTGAGCTTTTTTACGAAGCCGCTTAAGGTTCATTAGATGTAGATTCATATTATATATTTAGAAGTTGACCAACCCCCTCTGGGTCAATCGACTTAGCCTGAGCAATATCTTTTATTGCGCCCCCTATCTGTGGGGCAGCTTGTGCTGCCTGCATCATCTGTTGTTGCTCGGCAGCTCCTTGTCTCATTTCCTGTAGTTCTTGTTCAGAGCGAATTACCGAAGGCTTGACGTTGCGGAAACGTGCATAGTCCTCAAATAATTCACGCTCATTAAGTGCCTCCATTAACTCAGGCTTAACCTGTGCCAACGGCGCGATGTCACGCATAAATGCGCTCATGTCAGAAAGTCGTGTTGAATACTGAGCCTGCGCTGCTGGACTTGCATACGCAATCTCTAACTCCACGCCCTGCATCGACTCAGGTGCATCTGGTAACTCACCAGCACGATCAAGCATCTCGTACGTAATCTCAATTGCTGGTCCAATATACTCAGACTCCATGCGATTGATGAGTGGAGCCAACTGGTTCAGCATCTGACCACGAGTGTCCTGAATCTCAGTTACACTCTGACGCTCCTTCTTCTCCTGACGGATAATCTGGTCAACAAAGAATGAGCGATTAATTGTTTCACGATACATGCGGATCATATCCATCATATACTGTGGCTGGTTGCCCGCCATAATCGGCGACGGCGGATTGCTACCAGCTTCGTGGAACATCACCTGACGTGAGCCGTACTTCATGGGCAGCATAATACTGTCCTCTTCGGCTGTCAGTGTCGGGAAATTCAAATACTCGGATGAAATCAAGACTTCCTTGACCATCTTATTGAGCACACGGATCTGAGACAAGCAGGTAAATGCTGGTCCACGTCCGTATACCTCATCCGCTAACTTAGACCACCGAGGTACTAAGAATGTAAAATAACTTGAGCCGTCTACCTTGAGAGGCTCTTTAAATGATGGACACCAATAAGTAACTGTGTAAGGACGCTCGGGTCCTACACGACCACCCTTCTTAGCCCGCTTGTCTTTACTAGGTTCAATGGTGTAGATTAGCTCATACTTAGAACTAATACCACGATTCTTGTCAAAACCCTGCATGTCCGCGACCTGTGGGAACATCTGCAGTAACTGACGTGCTGTTTTGTAACAGCGATAGAATACAGTGTCCACACGTCCGTGTGAATCCACATCAAAGAATGTGTCAGACAACGGACGAGTACGGAAGTTAACCACCCCATCCTGATAAGATACCTGCACTGGTGACGTACCGTACGCTCCGATATCTAGGAAGCACTCATGGGACGACGAATAAAACTGCGACTCTGGCAAAGCCAGCTCATGCAGAATACGATCAGATACCTTCTGCAGATATGTCAGTTCCTGTGGGTTTAACTCAGCTGTTGGGATATCCTTAGCACGGAGATACATCCAACGATCTGACTTCGGTATAATATTCGAAGCCAGACCGTTAGCAAACATTTGATTGCACCAGACGGCAGTGTCGTCGAAAATCTCTCGCGAGTCATCGTCTTTACGTGTTGTGTGGTGGTGGTCGAACTCGTTTGAGTTCGGACGCACATACCGCTGGGCATCAATAAACATGTGGTCGAGATTCGACCGCAAAAGTTTTAGTTCCTCGTATCTCTGCTTAAGAGCGTCCATCTACATCTTAGATCCAAGACCCATACCTGTCGCTGAAGTGCTACGACGCTTCTGCTCCAACGCAGAAGGTCTACGCGCCAACATCGCGCTATTTACAAGGCTCTTGAAGGTAGGTTTGGTTGTGGTTGGTCTAGTCGCCTGCTTGATCGGCTGCCTCGGGGCTGGAGCGGGTGGCGGGGGCGGTGGAGGTGGTGGTGGAGGAGGTGGTGGTGCTTTTGGTCTACTTCCCATAAAAATACCTTTCTAATCTATCCCATTTGTAAAATTTATTAATCTCAGGAGAATCCTTTGTCATATTTCGATACCTACTAAAGCATACACTGTCAAGCTTGTATGGTGCTAATTCCAGAAACTGCTTGATTGGCTGCTTGTTCTTAGACGCAGCATACGCCACGTACCAGTATCGACCATGTTCCTCGTCCTCCTCGACTCGTGCCAGCACCAGACAATCGGGTCCGCTGTACACGTACTTCTCCTCAGGCGCGCGAAAATTTAAATGCTGGTCTAGCAAGGCTATAAAATCCTCGCCCTTTGCGTGATATCTAATCACCGCCTCATCGATCATCGACAGATGATCACCATCTAACTGCTGCGACGTCATATGTTGTTTTCTGTTTCTTGTTGTCCAGTTTCGGCTGCTTCAACCCAACAGCCAGTGTTCGAAAGGCATCCGCGCCGTGAGAATTAGAATCGTGAACAGGTGTCTTACGAAACACACCGCGACTGGAATCAAACTCCTTGTGGTATCCCTTTAACGCCTCAAGACCACGAGCGCAATCGTTCCGTGCAAACCAGCAGCGCGGCAAGATCGAACGAACCGCATCGATGCCGTCAATGATCGGCAACTTCTTTACTGGTGTGAACTTCAGACCCATGCTCCGTGCTATCTCCAGCCGACTCTTACCCGTACCCAATTCACGAACCTTAATGTCATGGGGCGCATAGTGCTTACCATAAATAACGTCCTTCTGTACAGCGAACCTGTTCAGCTCCCGCGCATAGTGAGGCAAGCCCTCACCGCTGTTCTCATAATAATAAACCACACGGATCTCATTCTTGAACAGCTGTACAAACCAAATAGTCGTAGCGTCGTCCATCCCCAAGTCCCATGCCGTATGCACTGGCAACGACGGGTCTGGACTCAATGTATCAAGGATCTGCTTCTCCTTGTACAACTTACTAATATAACTTCCGTAGTAACTCCCCTCCACGGGAGTCTTAAACGAGCACATGTACTCCGACTGGAAACGTGCCTCGTTATTCAACTCGTCACGAGCCTTCCGTATCTCTTCCGCTGGAATCGCTTTCGTATCCTTAACCGACAAGTGACTACTGTACCAAGTACCGTCAGACTGCGCCTTCAACAGCATCTTGTAAAAGTGATTTTCACCACGCGGTGTACCATTGAACAATGCCCAGCCACCATTCTCCGCTAGAATTGGGTTGATCAACTGCCATGCAGACGGATCAGAGATACTATACTCAGAGAACACAACTCCAACTGGGTTCGCGCCAACCATCTTGTCAGGGTCATCCGATCCCATCAACTGAATCACCGAACCATTGCTCAAGTGAATCCGCATCTCCTGCTCACTCTTCCGCTCAACAATCTCCTTCGGAAAATAATCAATGAACTTCTTGCCCTCGCCAGTCATGCCGTTCCACACAATACGACGCGCCTGATTACCATACGGCAAAACGTACCAATACGTACCCACGCGCTGGAGTGCCTTGATCGCCACAATGTTCACACAGGTCAAATCCTTACCCGCACGACGATGCCACGCAACTACCGCACGTAGTCCACGCTTGTTCTGTGTCATATACTTCAGCAGCGGCAACTGATAATGTCTCGGCTGCCATCCCTGTGCAGGAACCTGTACGTCCATATTAAAACTCGTCGCCCTCTACTTCTTCCTCGTCCCACTCCACATCATAGTCCACTTCGTAGCTTATAATATCGGAACGAGCTTCCTGTAGCAGCATCTTACCAATCTTGTCGTTGTTGAACCTGTAATCGAGACAGCCAGTTTCATCGTCCAGCACCACGACCACATAGTTCGTGAAATGCTCCGATACAACCGCCTTTACCTCATCAAGTGTCATGTTTCTCTTCTTCGCTTAAAAATTCGTCGTAATCATCCTCTTCATCCACTATCTCCGCTTCAACCGTTTTGGCAAGCTCAGATTTAGAAACCTTGGAATAATCAACCGTTAGGATCTTCATCTCACCCGTCATCGTCCCCTGTACATCCACACTCTTCAACTTCGGCTGAGTGAAGCTCGCAAGCTCCTTCCAAATGGCAATCTTGTCCTTCTTTGCTACGTCGGGATCATCGGTAAATTGCATCAGCTCCTCAATAGGGTTGATACCCCGCTCGGCAAACATAGCCAATAACGCCTTACGCTGCTCGGCAGGCGTAGGTGCTTTGCTCATCGTTTCCAAAAACTGCTGCTTGATACTGAGGTCCTTCTCGACCTTTGCCAGTTCGCGCTGTGCTTCCTTCATGTCCTTTTCTGCTTTCATGCGTCTGCGGTGACAACGGCTTCGCTTCGCTGCCTGTTGCTTGGTTACCTGTTTCGGTTTTCCCGCCTCGTAGGTTCGACGGTCCACTTTTTTCTTAGCTGTTTTACGTGGCACTGTCAAAATTAATGAACAATTGGTCAGGGTTTGTCAAGCAGACAGACACTTATGACACCTAGTAGACACCCAAAAAAGGGGTAGTGTCTATTATTAACATATAAGATAATCAAGGACTTATGAATGGACAGACACTTATGACACCTACGAAGGGGTATAACAAAAAGTTTTTCATTAGGGGTCTAAAAAAGTGTCTTTCGCGTCTGTCGTTACGTAAGTCGTTGATAATCCTTAGAGTTAACAACAGACACCTCTTTAAAAAAAGTGTCTGTCAGGTGTCTATGGTGTCTGTCAATTGTAAAAAAGAACCCATAGTACTGTATCTTTGTACACCTAAACTCCCAAAACTTGAAAAATTTATACGCAGGTAGGGACCCCTTGTGTCTTCCGAACCCGATTTCCCCCAGTGCCCCCCCCGAAAGTAAAAATGGATCCCTGATCCCTAGTTTCAGGCTCCGCATGGACCTCTGGACCCTGTTGCAAGGCTCGTTAGACCTAGTCTTCATGCACCTCCTGAACCCC
>Ga0208162_1000247_pt1 | contig 31590 bp, 42 predicted proteins | sample CB_VirMetaG_4_FD_184539 | JGI IMG/M metagenome (GOLD analysis project Ga0208162, IMG submission 184539) | Freshwater to marine saline gradient viral communities from Chesapeake Bay - CB_1508_1M Viral MetaG (SPAdes) (version 4) | ecosystem: Environmental > Aquatic > Marine > Coastal | place: USA... | reverse complement strand
CTAAGTTTTTCGGAGGGAAAAAATGAGCGAAGCAATGAAAACGCTGCAAGCAAAGTGTGGAGCAACGCCAGACGGCGCATTCGGCCCCAACACTGCCAAAGCGATTATGAAGCACTATGACTTTAGCCCGCTACGCGCAGCTCACATCCTTGGGCAGTGTTCGCACGAAAGCGCAGGGTTTAAGCGCACTAAAGAAAGTCTTTATTACAGTACGCCAGAGCGTATCCAGGCTGTCTGGCCTTCTCGCTTTCCGACTGTTGAGGATGCTGTGCCATACGCAAAGAATACAGCAAAGCTGGCAGGCAAGGTCTATGCAGGTCGTATGGGCAACGAAACAGAGGAAGAGGCTGCAAAGTTTTTAGGCCGTGGGTTCATTCAGCTCACTGGTCATAACAACTATAAGTCGTTTGCCACAGACATGCGCCTTCCAGAAGTGCTGCAAGACCCATCATTGGTTGAGAACGACTACGCATTTGAAAGCGCAATCTGGTTCTTTGACAAAAACAATCTGTGGGACATTGCCGACAAAGGCACAGATGTTGGAGTGATTGAGGATTTGACCAAGAGGATCAATGGCGGCAATCACGGTCTGTATGATCGGATCGAGCAGACGCAAAAGATTTACGGCTGGCTGTCTTAATCAATGGGACCTATATACTTAACTAGCCGCAATCGAAAAAGCAAAAGCCCCCAACACTTTCGCATCAGAGGCCTCACAGCACTAGCGGGAAACTTGCTTCCGTTTCGTCAGCCAGTGGCCCTTGGTAGGGTCTTAATGCGGATGAAACCAGAGCCGCCACACCAATAATATAGGTAATCATTTGCCTTATGTCAAAGGTGGTAATCCCATCCCAGCTAAAACACGCGATAAATTATTGGCCAAGTCAGCGCCACCCCTAAGTCATTGAAAATAAAGTCGGAATAGTTCTTAGCCGATATAAATGAGGGCAAGTCAGCGCCATCCTCATTTTCCTTCATTCGCTTCCAATGCGAACCGCCTCGTTTACTTCCAAATGCACACTGCATTGTGCCAATGCGCGACGTGTTATTTGGCTAGTTAAATATATAGGTCCCAAACAAAGACGCACATGAATGCGCTGAACGGTTCAATGAAGCCATCGTTGAAGTTGTTCAGGATAGCCAACGGTAGATTTTGTTTGTCTGTGTGATCCTGTCATCAATGCCATGCCAACCGCCGTTGATCCGCTTGGTGATCTTGCGGATGGTCAGTTCATCAATATCAGTGCATAGATCAAACAAGCTGTTGGATTTGAAGAACCACAATGCGCTTTCAAAGGCATATTCATTTTCGACCAATGACGGATCATTCAACACTTCAGGCAACCGCATGTCACTGGCAAATAGCCTATAATTTGTGTGACCGGTCAACTGGATGAAACCCCGTCCAATAAATGCGGCGGCTTCCTGTTCATTGATGTTGCCCATGCGTCCAGCGTAAACCTTGCCGGCCAACGCGGTTGGGTTCTTGGCATAGGGTTCAGCATCTTTGACAGTCTTGAAACGTGATGGCCACACCGCCTGTATGCGTTCAGGGGTGCTGTAATACAAACTTTCCTTGGTACGGGTGAACCCCGCGCTTTCATGGCTTGCTTGGCCTAATAGGTGCGCTCCATGCAGCGGTGACAGTTCATAATGCTTGGCAATCGCTCTGGCCGTATTTGGCCCAAACTGGCCATCAGCAACCGCGCCAATCTTGCCTTGCAGCGTGCGTAGTGCATCACTCATTTGGTAATTCCCTTTTGCTTTTCATATGTGCGCAAGCCACCTATGCCCAACATGCCGCCCAACACGGTCAACAATGTTCCCATGTCAAATTCCGGCAAGGTTGGGATTTCCGTGCCGCTGACCGTCATAACAAAAACGGCAACAGGCTGACCAACAAAGTGATAAAAGAAAGCAAGCCCACAAGTCCAACCAATGAAAGGACGCCAGCCACCCTTAAAAAGGCTTCCACTTGCCGCTTCCGCTGCGTTGACGCTAATCTGCGCCAATGCAAGCTGTTGTGCGTGCTTGGATGACATGGTGGCGATTTCGTGCGCCAATGCCGCTTTCTGGTCTTTATCTTCAATGAACTTGTCCAGAAGTCCAGTGACCGGCCCGATTAACTTATCAATCATTTCTTCGCCTCCCCATTCATCCAGATGCCAAAGCAACCTGTCAGTGCGCCCATGCAAACAGACACCAGACCAGCTTGGCCATTGGTGGGATCAGGAAGCCCCATATACCAGTGAACGGATTGATATGTGAGAATTGTCACCGCCAACATCATAAGGCGTGGGATGATTTTCCAATCGTCGATGAATGTTTTAGCCATTCCATATAACCTTTCGCTATTCGTCGATCATGGGTGATGATAAGCAATTTATTTGCATCCGTCAAAACACCCCATCGATTGCGTTTAATTTCTATTAACTTCAAGGCAGAACAATCCCGTGCCTGTCTTTGTCAGCAATGCTGATGCCTTCATTCGTTCCTTATTGCAGTCAACTTCATTGGCATATGATTTGCCGATCTGATAATATTGCAAGTTGTCACCGCCAACCAAGCTGACAAAAACCAAAACATAAACCATCACCATTTTCCCGCGTTTCGGCCAATCCACCATAAAATAGCCGCCAGTGCAGCAATGCCGCCCACGATGGATAGGATGACCACAATCAGTTCAATGCGTTCTTCACGCGCCCGTTCTGCGGCTCTACGGGCTTCCTTACGGGCAATCCTTGCATCAGCCTGATATTTAACCCATCGATCCCATGTGCCAGCGGGTGCATACAGTCTGCACCAGCTTTCCAATTCTTGCCGCTTGTGGCGTATATCTTCAAGATGTTGGAAGTGTTCCCAATCCGAAATGTCTTTGCCTAATACTTTCGCAAGCGGATTGTCTTTGCGCTTCTTATATTCTTCTTGCAAGGTTTCTTCAGCTTGGATGAATTTGCCCACTTCACTGACCAAACCAGTGACTTCCTTGCCGTTTTGTAGGCATTGCTTAATGACGCCATAAGCGGCGTTTGCTGCCATTACTGTTTCAAGGATAGCCATCACAAGTTTCCAAATTCTGCGCAACCACGCCAAAGCGGCTGCAATACAAAATAAGTATACTCTATTTCAGGGGATTTATAAATGCAGACCCACATAGGCACGGCACCCGTTGGCGTATTGACCCACACAAGCAGCATGTGGATCAACACGAATAGCATTTATTTGATCATGGCATCATTCAAAAGAATGATTTCCAGCCTTTGCACGGCAAGTTGCAGTTCATTGGTTGTCTTGATGTTCCAGCCAATCAAACCCATGACCGCCGCAAATAGCACGGATATGATTGCCTTCTGATCCATCTGTTAACCCATACGGCTAAGGATCATCACAAGCATGGTAATAATGGTGCCAGCCGTGCCAATCAGGATGGCTTCCAACCGCTTGATCCGCGTGAAAACTTCCTTGAACTGCAAGTGCGTGGCAGTCTCCAATTTAGTGACACGCGGTTCAATATCATCAATTCGCTTGTGTGCTTCTGCGGCTGTTCTTGCCATCGTGGTTCATCCTAGTCTTACGCGCTTTCTAATGCGGCAACCCGTGTTTCCAAATCTTCAATCTTGGCAATCGCTTCTTGCAGTGCGGCTGTCAGCAATGGCACAAGTTTGGATTGGTCAATGCCCTGATAATCAGGAACGGTGCGGGTTCCCATGACGGCGGCTGTTGTTTCACGCCATTCTTGACCATCTGCCAAAGTTTCTGGACGCTCAACATCCGTGCTGTGGATGATTTCATCAGTTGCCGCTGTTAGCTCATTGCCGTCATCGTCATAAGTCGCTGATGCTGCGGGTGTGTAGACTTCGCCCAAAGCTGCCGTGACTTCATATTCTTCGTCACGCATTGCATCTTGTGTGCCTGTGACCGCTTCAGGAACAACCGTCTGCGCTTCGTGCGCAAGAAAGCCATCAACTGTTTTGTCAGGATTTAGAATGAAATTAAAGCGTTTAGGCGCAAGTTGTTTAACTCTTGTAATACCATCAGAAATGTTCGTAACATTTTCTTTAAGCCGATAGTCTGATGATGTATTAAATTGCGCCGAACTATTGTCAATTTTGATAGTTCCAACTTCTGTGCCAGATGCATTTAAAAGCCTCAGACAGGTAACTGTTGTTACACCTGTAGCATCAGAATGCTTAATAATCATGCCGCCATCGCCAAAGCCATTTGTAGCAACTAATTGAAGCATATGATTGTTGGAATATAATGAACTCGTTGTGTTTATAAGTAGATTTCCACCACTTGTAACGCGCATGCGTTCTGTTAAATTAGTATCAGTACCTCTATTTGCATAAGGCTGATGATTAAATGTCATAAAGTGACCAGTGGTCATTGAGAAGCCACAACCAGAACCACCAACCCCATGTTCTAAGTGTGCGGCTCCATTATAATTAGCTTGGATTTTTGGTAAGGAACTATCCTGAACGGTCAACCTTGCGCTTGGCGAATCCGTCCCAATCCCCACGTTACCGCCATACGGATTTAGCAAGACACTATAAGAAGATGATCCCGCACTATTTGCACCTTGTAAATAGCTCGCCCCCGCGCTGGCTTTGCCGAACCATAATGCCGCGCTGCCGCCAACAACGTCACCATTTATTTCAAGTGCGCTTGCTGTAACTGATGTTGCAAGATCGCTTGCCGCGCTATCACCATCAATTATTAATTGTTGCGCGCTTGCGTCCCACCGCATTCTTGCGGTTGTACCCGTATCTTCATAGAAAAGAATGTCGCCAGTTGCATCATCCAGTGCCAAACGGGTTGTGCCGTCATCTGTTCTTAAGACTAAACCATCACTGTCTTTGGCCTGAACAACACCCGTTGTGATCTGCCATTCGTTATTGGTTTGATCGATTGTCGCAACTTCAATCCATGCGCTATCAGCTTCATTGCGCAAATACATCTTATTGTTGGTTGTGTCATACCACCACATATTTGCATAAGTTGTGGATGGTGCCGTTGGCCCTGATGAATTTGACGCAATCGCTTGGAATGCATTGTTTATGTCTGCCCGTGTAGCTGGGAAGCCTTGGTTGGCGATATTAAAATCATGTTGCGACATTTAGACGATCTCCTTGCCGTATCCTTTAGCCACATAATCTAAAGTGACCGAATTTGTGCTTTGCGTTCCACCATCAAAGATTTCTATATCAAAACCTGTGCGGCTTTTATTCGTTATAACATACCGTTCACCATCAGCCAAGTTTGCCAGTGCAACCCCAACGGCTGGTGTAGCCTTGAACGCTGTTGGGAATGTTATACTGCGACTGCCCGTGAATGTAATGTCATTTTCTGACACGGTTCTTTCAGGCATGTCAATCTGTGCCTCTAGTTCACGCACGGCGGGTGATGCCGCACCATTTGAACATGACATGAGAACCCTAAATTCCAACGCCCGTGCCGTCATATCGGCAACGACGAACGGTTGCCATGCTGACCATGTTGGTGAACCCGCTGGATCGTCATTTGTGTGGCGCAACTGAAACTTCGCTGATGTCACGTCAAACTGGGCTGGATCGCCGTCAAAATCTCCAAGACGATCATCAAAATTCCCTGTGGCACTGTCGAAATCGTTGACGTAATCAAGATAATCCACCTTAAAGTTGGGATAAATTCGGCTTGTGTAAACTTCACCAAAATCTATCGAATTGTCAAAATAGTATTCACCTTGCGCAACCGTGCCTGAGAAGCCGTCAAACAAGCCTAGCGCATCATCAAAGTCACCTGAACCGTCATCAAACTGATCAACGGTATCCAACGCCAGATAATCGCCTTCTGCATCTTCTAGCACCACAACGTTGTTTCTAGTGCCAGCGAAAACAGGATGTTCAGTCACGGTGTCAAATGCGTTGAAGTTTTCCACATTATTCGGATCAACGATCACACCAAAGCTGGCGGCGGTTGCTGACACGTTGCCGATCTTATCGACGGCCTTCAGGAAATAGGTGCCTGTTTTAGCAGGGACAACCGCCGTATTTGCGGGACGCGACACCTTATCAACAATGTCCACCGCGTTTTGATAGCTTGCACCTGATGTTTCTGATGAATAACGCACCTTATAATGTGACAGGCCAGCCGCTGTTACAGGTGTCCAAGATAGGTGCAATGAACTACCAATCACGTTGCCTGTGAAATCCTGAACATCATCAGGTGCGCCCAAGGCTTCCTTGATGTCCAGCCCGCGCCCTGCCACTTCTGTCCAAGGCCCAACAACGCCGAAATCGTTGACCGATCTGGCACGAATATCATAGCTACCATCTTCAAGGCCAGTGATGTCAAAAGTGCCACCCTTTTGAATGCCGCCGTTGATATATTTGGTTGTCCCAACTTTACGATATTGAACTTCAAACTGTGCGGCATAAGGTTCAGACGCAGTGACATCGATTTCAAAACCACCAGAAATGGCTTGGTTTACTTCACGCACGATTGGCGTGATGGTAATGCCCACGGCTGCGGTTGTCAGCGGTGATGGCAAGTTGGTGGCATTCAGTTCAAATGCGGTTTCCTCTGCATCCCAATCAAACACCCCTGAACTGATTTCACGCAAGGTTAGGGCAACCTCTAACGTCTGATCAGTGCCAAAGCCAAATCGCCAATCAACCACTTCAAAATTCTTTGCGCTAAAGCCTAACCGGCTGTTTGTCACGTTTACAATGTCGCCAATCTGCAACTGCAAGGCACGCAAGCCAAATGTGCCTGAAATGGTGAATTGTTCACGGTTTCTGAATAGCGCAATCTTGGCAATCCGCTGCGCCATTGTTGGCGTGGACGTAAACGGCAACGGGAAGTCTTGTGTGACCGTTTCACCGCCGTCCACACTAATAAAAGCCGATGATGTGACCTGTGGGAAGTCTGTCGGCTGATAGCTAGTTGACGGCCCTGTGAACATGCCTGTGACCGTGTTGAAGTTATCACGGCGGCTGTGGCGTGTGCTAATCTGCAACCCACTGCGCAAATCATCTTCATCTAGCGTCAAAACGGGTGTCGTATATTCGCCGGCTTTGGTTCCCCATTGGCCCTGTGAATACCAAATGGTTCCCGCCATCGATGCCACCAAATCTGTGATAACGTCATCTGGCGGCAATGCCGTGGTGAATGATCCGTTGACTGTATAACGCTTTTCAGTGCCGCCGGCGGCTAAAGTCACGTTCTCATCACATGTGTTTGCCGCCGCTGCAAATGCGGTGTCATTGATTTCACTGCTATCTGCGCCCAAGCCATAATCAGCCAAAAGATAATCACGCAAGCAAAGTGCCGCATTGTTTGAATATGCTGTTGTATCTGTGCGCGGATCGTAAACCTTCTTACCTTTCACAATCGCGCTGAATGTCGGCAAGCCTTGCGGGAACACATTGGTGTCATGTTCTGCACGCACATAAATGTAAGCCACGCCAGCCGCACGGTGGTTGGCTGTCCATGCACCATCTTCTGCAACCAGATCGGCATCAGCGGCTTGGCCAGCGGTTCCCAAATGCTTGTTGATCCGCAATGCCGGCCCTGTCACATTGCCATCTGCATCCTTCAACTGATATTCGGAATTAGTCACAAAGCCATCGCCATCAATCGTTAGAAGATCATCATTTGCATAGATGTCACCGATTTCTTCACATTCGTGGCCGGCAAGTGCAATCAAGGTGTGCAAATATTGTTGATCATTTGTCACTGACCGATAAAAGACAACACCGCCAACCCGCTGTTGACCATAGATCACCGCGTGATCAGATGCCGGCGCAACCGCGTTCACCGTGGTGCCATATCCCTTTTGTGCCGCTGCTACTGATGCCGCTGCCGATCTGGCCTTACCTAGTGCCTTTTTTTGCAATGCGTTGATTGCGTAAGCTGTCACGGCTGCATAGGCGGCATAACCAACCACGGTTGCAACGGTTGCCGTCCCGATGACTGTAGTTGCGGCCACTGCGGCCACTGTGCCACCTATCGCCCCTGCTACGGCTGAAACGGCTGCAACGAATAATTGTGGCATTAGTCAACGCTCCAAAAAAGATCATTTTCATCTAATGGCAACAATACCATGCCATCGGTATCGATGAAAGCCGCCAAGTCTGACACTACTATACCAAGAACAATGGGCAAAACGCCAACTTTTTGATCACATGGTTTGCCAACAACGGTTCCCCTTGGTGGAAAGCGGCCAGTGAACCGCCCTAACCTGTCATCCAACATGTCGCATATTGTGTCATACTCTTGCGAATATAATAGCTTTCTGTACGCCTTAAATGCGCCCCTGCCTGTAGTATAATCGCCAAGCCAATCATCAGCGAATGTTTCCCCGCGTATTTGCTCAACGCAATTATTCACAAAGGTTAGGCAATCATGTTCACCCCAAACGAAAGGATAATCGCGCAAACTGTTGACATATTCGGCAAGTTTTATGTCCCAATTTGCCACGCGCATCTAGCCACCGCCGCCCCATGTCAGTCTTTGGCTTTGCATACTTTCAACAAAGTCAAATGCACGATCCCCTGAATGTCGGATTTGCTGATTTTCGCGGGTATAACGGCGGTTGCGTGGCCGTTCCAGATCGATCAACCGGCTTTCAACCGTCATCTTGATCGTGGATGTTTCTGGGCCTTCATCGATGTTCATCTGATCCATGTAGCCGCTGAATATCTCCATCGTGTCTGGTGAACTGTCTGGATTTTCCCAACTGGTCATGAAACCAAGATAAACTTTGCATGTGCGGCCCTGATATGGCTCTGTGAGTGCCAAAGACAACAATCCTGATGGAATACCGCTTAGAGCCAATGTCATGCCCTTGGCGGCTATATCTTGCGTTTCTTGCACCTCTGAAATCTGCAATAGTTGACCCGTGCCGGTGTAGGTATTGCCATGTAATGATATTTCACCCAAGCCTGTCCAAGCATGAATTGGTGTGCTGTCAAAATTCATGTCAACCGCATAAAACGGGTAAACCGTGTCTTGGCTTAGTTTGGTGATTATGCTGGATGCGATTGTGCGTGACATTAGATTGCCTCAAATGCGCCAAACGTCATGCCATAGATTGACGCTTCATTTACATTCCAATTTTGCTGATTGCTGGCCAATCTAAAATTGCCAACCGTGTTTGACGTTGTGACTATGGCATCATCTGCCGGTGCCGTCCGTATATACGGCCATATATCCAAGGTCACATTTCCTGATCCATCGCTGTCAGCGTCTTGCAAAACCTTGTGCAAGGTGGCTGAACCCGCTGATCCAAGCTGAATATAGTCACCAGCCTTTAGCCAACCTGTCTGACTAGCTGTGCAACCGTCAATCACCAATGTGCCGCCTGTTTGGCTTGCACCGTTGACCAAAGGCGTGCCGCCGGCTGATCCGCGTGGCGTTGTGCCAATAGGATCGCCAAGTGTGAATGTGCCAAGCTGGCCGCGTAAGCTGATCAACCATGCCACCCACTGTTCAGCATCCGCACGCTTCATGGGTGGCAAAGTGACATCAACTTCCCACCTTTGGCCACTATGTGCCACCGCCTGTTGCGCATAGGTGAAAGGCGATTGGCTGATGCCAACCGTGTTCACCGCCCTAAAGGTGATTGACTGAATGCCGGTATGTGATGGGAGTGTTAAAGGATAACTAATAGCCATTAGAACGCATTGGCAAAGCTGCCACCCCTTCTGCGTGCATCCATGACCGCCGCTTTCGACGCTTCGGCAATCTGTGGAAGCAAGGTTTGAATTTCATTGCGCACGGTCTGTTGCACGCCTGTTGTCACGTTGATGGTTTGCTGAACGATGACTTCACCGCCACCACCTTTTACACGCTCATTTGGCACGATTGATCCGGCGCGCGCTGGCACAAACAATTCTGGCCCACGTTCACCAACCATATAAGGGGTGTTCGCATTCACTGGCCCACCGTTTGCACGCGCTGGGATGCCGGCAATCGATGGGAATGCCGCGCTGATTGAACTGGTGATGAAGCCTGTGATTTGCTTAACAACAAAGATACGGAACAATTCAGCAATGATTTCTGTGGCCATCATACGGAATGCGTCCTTGGCTGACCGTGTGCCTTTGACAATGCTCATTGTGGCATTCTCAAATGTATCCCCGATCATATCCGCAACCGTGTGGATGTTCTTCATTTCATCAGCGGTTTCTTTTGACTTAACCTTCACGCGGTCAAAATATGAGAACAAATCGATGGCTGTGATGTTGTTCAAGTCATTCTTTAGATCAGTCACGCTTTGATAAGGCTTATCTAGTTCAGCACGCAAACCATCCGCTTTTCGCGTTAAGTCCAGAACGCCAAGAATGTTGTTATCAATCTTATCTTGCAATTTTGAGAATGCACCCGCGCCCATATCTTCAGGCAATGCCGTGCTGAAAACTCTATTTATTTCCTTTGCAGTTTCATTCGTGAATGTAAGGAACTTTTCCATGATATTGGAAATCATCACCAAAAAGGTAAATTCCATTTCATTGAAGAATATCTTAGAATTTGTCGCAAATAATTGAATTTGCTTGCCAGCCCGTGTGAACGCCTCCGACACAATAGCCGGAACGCCGCTTATAAATGTCACAAGATAGTTGAAGCCATTGATGATCCCGTTGATCGCAATCATGGCCCCTGTTTTCAACAGATCAAATGCCTTCTTGACCGCATTGACTGCCGGCATGACAAAATCAATCAGCGGCTTGAAGGCAACCGCCATATCCGCGCCAAACTTCTTGAAGTCAAATGTCAGCTTGGTTGTCTTGTCACCTAGCATGGCAAATGCACCGCCGATGGCAACAACCGCACCCAAGATCATCCCTTTTGGCCCGAATACAGATGCAAGTTGCGGTGCTTGCATTGTCATGATGCGCAAGGCATCAGTTCCCATTGAAGCCTGAACGGCCATATCTTGGAACTGCAAGGATGCCATGCCTAGATTGCGGGTAAGGTTCTTGTTTGCACCCACCAACGCACGGTTGGCGTTTGCGTGCTTCTGCAAACCGGCCGTGGCCATCGTCATCGATTTGCTGACATTGCCAAGCTGGGCTTGGACTTTCTTCATTTCAGGAACGGCGTTGCCAACGGCGTTCATCTCAAACGTGAGCTTTTCAACTGCCATCTTCTTCGCGCTCCTTCTTTAGTTTAAAGTATGCGACCCATTCATTGTATTCCGTAACACTGATTTCTTCAATCTCACTAATGGTCTTGCTTAATAGTTCAGCCAGTGCAATCAGATTGAGCCTAAATGGATCGCCCCTTAGTTTTTTTCGTGTTCCTCAACAGATACCGTTTCAAAGATAGCACCAAACACCTTGGCGATCATGCCTAACGGTTCACCCATCAAGATGAACTTGTCACCAATATCAAAAGCCTTTTCACCATCAGCCGTTTGACATTTCAGGATGATCATTTCAACCATCGCATCCATTGTCGGATTGTTGATAAAGTCAGCGTGCTTTTTCTGTATCTTTGACATATCGCGTGCAGAAACTTCACTAAAGAATAGGGTAAGCGGTTCCCCGTTTTCACCCCATTCTTCAATTTCAATCGAACTCAATTCTTTTTCTGCCCGATTTGCCGCGATGCGTTTAGCTAGTGACATATTAGGCAACCGTTCCGATTGTTAGTGCGCCGGTTAGCTGTAATTCTGCATTCAGCGTTGCAATGCCGTCTAGCGTTGCGCCACGCTCAACAGATGTCACGATGAACGAACCTGAATAATACTGATCGCCTGTTGTGTCGCCTTCAGCATAAAATTCAGCATCGATGACATCACCTTGCGCCAAATCTTCTTGGACTGCATCGGCTGGGTCAAGATATAGCGACATTGAACCTGTGCCTGTCTGCAAGCCGGCTGTGTATGTACGCGCTGTGTCACCCATGCTAGTTGTTTCAACTGCATCGGCTGTCATTGTTACTGTCCAGTTTAGCAATTCGCCAACTGCCGCTGGAGTGCCGCCGGTTGTGATCAACTTGACCTTACCGTCTGATCCGAAATGTGTAGCCATTGGTTAAACTCCTTACTTGGCCGTTTCTACGTCATTTAAAGCTGTAACATATCTAACCATATAAGTCAGCTTTGCCACGCCCAATATTTGATCGGCTTCACCGTCAAATTGTATTGCGGTTGAAGTTAGCACCGTTGATTTAGCAAGTCCACCAATGGTGAAATCACCCGCAATCGCTTCTTCAACTTGCACCGCTATTGCATCCGCGTCATCGTCAAATGTGCTGCTTTCCCGCACATAAACATCAATTTCCAACGATAGTTCACGGTTTATATCTGTCACCCCAACGTTATAACGTTCACTTGTTTCGCTGCCCGTATAGACGCTAATGGCCGGCAGTAAGGCTTCATTCAACGGATGCACGCGGGTTGTATATACACGGCCACTGACCAGCGTCACTGCCGATGTCAGCGTGGTTGCAACTGTGTCACGGATTTGCTGCCTAACGTGTGCCATATTATGGTTTCTCTAACTGCAAGACTGTCACGCCGGTGCCATCATGTATCCACGCAACAATATTATAAGTGACCGCATTGATCGTGATTGTGTCGCCTGATGCCACACCAGAAACGTCCGTTGTGCGGCATGTAAACCGTGGCTGCTCTTGATGCACCTGCGCTGTCCCACCGGCATCCATAGGAACCGTTTCATTGTCAAATATGCCGTTAATAGTTGCCCCACTGTATGTTGCAGCGGTGGCAAAATCTTCAACGTCAAACAACAATGAAAGATCATCTGCAAGTGCAATCGCCATTAGCTGTCATCCTCTGGCGTGGTTAGTTCAACGTCTGACTTCTTTAGGCCAACGCTGCGTGTTGTCTTTTTAGGTGCCTTTGGCTTGGTTGCCTTTGGCTTTGGTGCGCTTGCCGCTTCAGCATAACCACGCGCAATTAGTTTCTGCGCGGTGCGATCTGGCAAGTCATGTTCTTCACCGGCCATCAAATTTCTGCCGATCCCTGCGGAACATTTCTTTGATATCGTAATTTTCATAATTCACCCTTCCGGTGGAAAGAAGGGGCATTTCTGCCCCCTCTAATAATTTATTATGAAGGATCAACTTCGTTAGTGATTGCGAAGCTGACTGCGTTGCGTACCGCAACATCTAGTTCAGCATGTAGAACCATGCGAACTGTTCCCGCGCGTGATCCTGTGTATGGATCAACCAAGATGGATGGTGCGCCGAACTGTGCAATCATCAACTGTGAGAAGTCACCGAAGATCAATGCAGATGCGTCATTGCCGGCATCGCCCGGATCAAGTGTTGTTGGCACGTTAGATGTAAACGCCGCTGGATAACCATATAGGTTGTTCCAAGGATCGTTTAGGATCATCACGCTGTCAGTTGATGCAACTTTGGATGTTGATGCCAATGCCGCTTTAACCGCTGGGTGAGACAAGAAGCCAGCCGCGTTTCCGTTCACGATGCCGTTATCTTCTTCAACCAGTTTGACAAGATCGATGATGTCATCCCATGTCAACGCTGCACGATCTGTACCCGCTGAGATATCAAGATCGTTCACGCCGGCTGTGTTCAACAAGCCTGTCGGTTGACCGCCTGAACCTGAACCTTGGATGGCATAAAATTCAGTGCGATCTGCCGCTGATGCTAGAAGATCGTTTTGAATGATTTGCTCAATCGCTGGAACGCTTTCCATCATCAACAAACGTGAAACGTCAACGAATGCACCCATTGTGCGTGGCTGCAATGTGACACCCGCGTCTGTGCCGGCTCCATCTGCAACATCTGCCAATTCTTCAACGAATGCAGCATTTGCACCAGTTGCCATTTTTGGCATCTTAACGCGGCCAGTTAGACCAGACATATAAGTTGCACCTAGGCCACCAAGAACCTGACGCGCACGCAACGCTTCAATGAACATGTCGCCACGGTGTGCAGTTGGTACAAAATCATCAAAGACAACTTCGGACGCTGAACCGCCTGTTGCCGCTGTTGATAGTGGACCACGCTGTTGCCATGCGAAATCTGGCACATAAACGCCTTCTGCATCACGGCCAACGCGCTTTGCGATTTCGTCATTGATTTCACGTTCAAAACCAGCTTTGCGCCAATCACCGGTGACTTGCGCTTGGATCATGCGACCCAATGAATAGTTGCGCTTTTCTTTCACTGGTGCATCAACTGCCGCTGGTGCAACGTCTAGTGGTGCGTCACCGATTGCGTCCAACAACACGCCGCGGAATGTATCCACTGACATGCCTTTGCTGATCGCTTCGTTTGCTAGGTCACGCTTGTTGTGCTTGGCTGCAATCGCCAAGATTTCTGCGTCATTCTTGCGTGCGGCGCGAACTGCTTCAGCTTTTACCGCATCAAGATCGACGTTGTTTTTGACTTCTTCAGTCATTTTAACATCCTCCAAAGATGATTGAGATTTAGGTTCTGCTGGAACTGACCGACCAACGCCAACAAGATTTGACTGATCCGCTGGGACTGAAACGATACTTATTTCCATTGGTGTGACCGCCACCCTGTAATATTCTTCAGGATCACTTTCACGATTTACACGGCCATCAATACGATAACCAACACTGATGTTTTGTCTGATGCCATCAGTAACATCATTGAACACTTCAGAAGCAAGTGGGCCTTTTCCAAACCGCACAACTGCACGCAACCTACGCGCATCTTCATCTAGTTCAACCCCTTCGATCACGCCAATTTGCTTTTCCATATCATGATCAAGCAAAAGCGGTGCGCGACCACTATTCAAGAAATCCAAATTCATGCTTTCCCGTGTGTGATCAATGACTTCCAAGCCAAATGACCGTTCAACGGGTTCTTCTGTGGAAACACCAACCTTCACACGGCGGCTTTCTTCATCAATCGCCGCTTCGCCATCGCCCATGTGCATCGCACGCTTGGACATTTCTTCACGGCTAAAGCGTTCTTCTTCTGTTGGCATTTCTTCGGCCTCAACCGCCGGTTCATCTTCGGCATGAGGCTTCGCAAACGTCACAATGTACGCTTCTTCAGTTTCTTCAATATTAATCACATGACGCTTTTTCATGCTTTCACCTCGCTTTGATGACATCGGATGCCCTTCAGGCAATAAGTCCGTGTCATGCTTTCCTGACCTAAACTTACCATTTCTGAGAGCATAAAGAAAGCTGTTCACACGCGCATATGCCCATTGTTCAGGGGATTGCACGTTTGGACGCACGCTTTCAGGGTTGGTTTTGTATGCGCCAACACCGCGCTCAAACACACTAATAAGAGTGCGCAAGTTAGTGCGCTTTGTCGCACTATTGCCCACTTCCTCATTGTGTTCTTCAACTTTGTTCTTCAAGCCTTCACGCACGGCATCGGTGACCGCACGGCTTTCCTCTGACTTCAGGCTTTCCACAATGTTGCGTGACCATGCAAAGCCGGCATCACCGCCCCACAACGCCCACGCAATGCGGCCATTTGATGGATACCCATCTTCACCTTGGCTGAACCCTTCGGCTTCTTTGTCCACTTCATGGCGGCTGAAAAAGCTGAACATCCGCTTAACCGTATCTTCTGACAGATTGCGATCATTCACGATGTCACGCGCCCTAGCAATGCCCACTTCAGTCCCGCCGCGTCCATATTCTGACCGCCAATCAAGACCGCGCTGGGCTTCTTCTTTCATGCCTTGTGTGGGCTTATAACTAGCCATCGTCAGCCTCAATTTCAGCTTGCACGGGTGCTTTTGCGCCAAATGGTTCAAAGGCCATCTTCAGGCCATAGCGTTCAGCCATTTCTTTATCGGCTTGGATTTGGCTGAATAATTCTTCAACGTCCCGCCCATAATTCGCCGCGATGTCATTCATGCTGATGATGCCATTGGTCAAGGCTGTCACATTCGCATTGATTTCACGCTGTGGATCAACCCATGAGAACCCACGGCCACGGAAATGAATATTGTCGGCAAACTTATCATATTTGCTGATCGGGATCGGGATGTTGCCAAACGTCAACGCGCTATCTAGCCACGCACGGAACACTGGTTCACAGAAATGTTCGATGATGAAAGATTGTAGCGTTTTGTAGTGATCACGTTCTTCAATGGTGCCTTGGCGTATAGAAGAATATGAAACACCCTTCAGATCGTTTGACAGGCTGGTATAGCTGACGTTCAAACCTGATGCGATGCCGCGCAAAACCGCTTCTTCAAAGGCAGCAAATGCCGATGTCGGGTGCGCTGGATCGATCATTTTGAAATCATGGCCTGATGGCAACTGATAGACAGATGCCGGTGCCATATCAATGATTGGAACTTCATCTTCAGTTTGATCATCACCAACAAATTCATCCCCATCGGGTGTGGTAATGATGCCAAACTTTGCTGCCGCTGCCCGTGCGGCAATTAGTTCAGCTTCCCGATAACCGTGCAGCATCTTCAGCGATGCAATCGCCGGTGCCATGAACGGTTCACCACGGTTTTGGTGCGTGCGCTGGGGGATAAATAGGTGCAACATTTCTGTGGCTGGAACACGCACATGTTTACGTTCAGCCGATGTTGCGAAATTCAATGTGTCATTTGGGTGGGCAGTCAAAACATAGTAGGCAACGGGACGCTGAAAACTGTCCACTTCCACACCCATGCGGATTTGGTTGCCGTTCTGTGCCTTGCCGTTTTTGCTTTCGTCAACCAGATCGCTTTCAATGAACTGCAAAGAAAAGCCATCACGAAAGCGGCGGTTTTGCACAAACTTAACGAAAACTTCACCATCACGCGCCAAGGTTTCCGCAACATAACGCTGCGCATCCAACCATGACATGCGGCCTGTCACATCACAGTTACCCATGCGGCCCCATGAACGGAAAGCATTTTCAAGGATAGTATTGCCAGCCGCGTCAAGTGAACGGTCATCATTGCGTGCGCGAACTTGAACGGTGAACCCCTTTTCACCAACAACATTGGTTTTGATCAGGTTCAGGAACCGCTTTGCGTATTCGTTATTTCTGGCCAGATCGCGTGAACGGTTGCGCAAGATGGGCAGATTTGTGCGCAATTCACTGTCAGCCGAAAAGCTAGAACCAATGAAATCGCTGAACAAACGCCCCTGATTTGCGCCGGCATATTGACGCAAACGGCGGCGGGATCGCTTGGAAATCTTAGCTTCGGGTTGCTCATTTCGTGGCGATAGGAAATCAAACAAACCCATTTTAGAACCTCATTAAGACTGTGGAACCATTCCGCTTTCCACGTTTTATTTTCGCCTTGCGCTTTTCAGCCGCAAATTCACGCCGATAATAATCACGCCAAGACAGCAATTCATCGGGTGCCATCTTGGTCAATGATCGGCCAGCAATCGAATAACTGGAAAGATCGCCATCCGCACGGTTTTGCAATACGGCTTCAATCTTATCAATCATAATTTCCGCATGTGTACGCGGATCAACATTGTTTTCATCCAGATCAACGACGGCGGTAAATTCACCACGATCAACAACAATGCGATTGCCTGATGCCGTTTCTGTGATCTCTAATTGCCAATGGTAATAACCGGCAACAAAGTCTGCGCTGTCAACGCTGCTAACTGTAAACAGATATTTGGTGGCATCTGGTGCCGTGCCAGCCAACTTGATTTCGGTTGCGCCACCGCCGGTGATCCGCGCGACATATTCCGCCGTATGCGTAGAATTGGGGTAATCAGTGACCAAATCACTGCGTTTGAATTGGATGAAATCACCAATCACAATTTCAGTTGGTTCGCCTTCGGGTGCATTATCAGCGTCAAACAGATTGGCCATTCTGTCAATATCCTGTCACAAAGTTATTCGGACGCGGCTTATATGCACGCCTTTTGGGTACTGCTTGCGTTGATTTTACCTTATTTTGCCCCTGTTTTGCAAGGTGTTCAATATTTAGCCCCATCAACTCCAAAGCGGCCATTGCATAAACACGGCAATCCAAGGCTTCGTTGCGTTGTCGCACCTTCACCCATTCCCGTCTTGGCCGTCCCTTGAAATACTTTGTCACCTTCTTTTCAGATGTCAGCATTCGGAAATATTCTTCACTGTGCGTGAACGGAAAGTGACAATATCCCGCACCCACTTCAGTGATCTTCAGCCGTGCAAAAATCAGTTCCTTGGCTGTATCCGTGCCAACTGGAAACAAGTTGATTTTGCCGATGTTGTTCTTGCTAGGCTTGCCGATGATCGGACGGCCTTCACCGCCAACACCCTTGATCGCAAACACCCGCTTGCCAGCCCGTTGCCGTGCGTAGTTGTACACTTGTTGCGTGTAGTGGCCACCGCTGTCCACGCAAGTTGATCTAATTATCATTTCACCGCGTATAGGATGTATAAAGGTTTGATTTAAGACTTCATCCAGCCTTTGCCACAATTCCGATCCCGATGGATCACCATAGATTTCTTCATACTGGATTGACCAAGTTTCATGGCCGCTGCCAGTGGCCAACACTTCATATGCAAGCCGGTCATCCTGAACGTCAACGCCAGCCGTCAAAACAACCGCACCTTCAGGCAAATCATCCGTCCAATCTTCACGGCGTTCATAAAGATCATATTCATCAATGCGTTCACCCTGTTCTTCCCAAGTTTCCCCTAAATACAGGTTCACCCAAGCCTTCAAACGCATGGGATCGCCTTTTGCGTTTATGAAATCCTCAACGCCTTGTGATAGGGATGTCCAAGGGGAATATAAGGCTGACAGATGAAAGCCGGCAACGCTGCGGGTTGGCTCTGTTGCAACCCACTTGCCTTTTTTTACTGCGCTATATCTTTTCGCGTCATCCCAAACGCCGCCACAATGTGGGCAACAATAAAACGCTGTGCTGGGATCGCCATTTTCCCATTGCACGTTTTCCCACTTCAAAACCTGTTCTTCATCGCAATCTGGGCAAGGCACATGGAAATATCTTTGATCGCTTTCCGCAAACGCTTTCTCAATTCGGGAAGCACCCTTTTCAGTTGGCGTGCTAACCAAGATGATCTTGCGGTTCCAGAATGTGGTTGAACGCTTTTTGGCCAATTCAACGGGATCGCCTTCAGTGCCGGCTGATAGTGGGTATCGGTCAACCTCATCGCACAACACCACGCGGATCGGACGCGATGCCAAGCCTGATGGGCTATTTGCACCCGCAATGCTGATATGACCACCACGGAATATCTTATGCAACATTGTGTTGCCGCTGTCTCTTGAACGCGGATCACCTATTATGTTTGATAAAACATCGCTATCACGGATCATGGGTGCAAACCGTTCTTGCGACCATGATTTAGCCATTTCAAGTGTCGGCTGCACAACCAACATGGGTGCGGCATCCTGATGCACATGATATCCGCAAATATTATTGATGATTTCGGTTTTGCCAATCTGTGCGCTTGTCATCAAAACAACTTGCTCAATGCGCGGATCGCTGACGGCATCCATCATGCCGCGCTGATATTCCGCACGGCTGGTTGACCATCTGCCGGCCTCTGCCGATGCCTCTGGTGATAAACGTCTATATTCGTCGGCCCATTCCGAAATCGTTAGATCAGGAGGCGGTGCCGCCGTTTTCAACGCTTGTGTCGCCACCATCTTCATCATCTGTGGCCCGAATAGGCGTAATGACTTCGACCCGCATTTCTGCGAGTTCCGCGAGCGCGTCATGTACTTTTTCCTTCAACACTTGTTTTGCTTCCGCAAGGTTTGATGCCGCTTGCGTGTCGGCTGCGGCGTTAGTCGGTATTGCTAGCATTTTCGTGCGCATATTCGCCACAACATCGCACCAAGCCTTTTCCACGTCACCAGCCGGCAATAATCGTGCCGCCATCTGTTCACGCTCCATTTCGGCCATGTCAGCCTTTGCTTTTGTCAATCTAGCACGATGCGTTGCGTAATCATCGCCGCCAGCTTGGGCATCACCCTTGATTGCCCGTTCCCGCAAATACTTCACATATGAACGAACAACAGGAACCAATTCATAGCGGCCACGTTCTTTGCGCGGGATCACGCCCATATTGACCAACTGATTGACGCGCTGCGGCGTTAGGTCAAGCAATTTGCACATCGTGTCTAGCGGGAATGTTGATGGTGCTGCCATTTCTAAATCCTATTGAATACCCTGCGCAATATATAGGATCGCGCCAAACTAATTGCAGTGAATGCCAAACCTATCGCAAAACTGTCGGCAATCGTGACATCATAGCCAAACGCCGGCAAAACAATGATATTTGCAGCAACGCTGACCAGATAGCCGATGGCAACATTTGTGGCCGCTTCCGTTGCACTCATTAGGCGGCTTTGCATTGCTCTGCCTGTAGTTCGCCATAAGTTTTGCCCGTGGCTTCATGGGTTGCCGTTTTGCCTGTGAAGTCTTGCCAACGCTGGATGATTACATCGCAATATTTTGGGTCTAGTTCCATCATAAAGCATTTTCGACCTGTCTGCTCTGCGCCAATCAGTGTTGAACCAGACCCGCCAAACAAATCTAAGACATTTGTCAAACGAATATGATTTCCAAATGCTCTGACGGATAGCTCAACAGGTTTTTGTGTGGGATGGACATATCTGTGATCTTTTTTCACTGACCAAAGATCGCTTTCGTTCTTTATGGCCTCATCAATCTTCCCATGAAAAAGACAAAATTCATGTTGGTGTCTATAACCTTGCCCCATGCCAAAGACATTCTTTGCCCAAACAATGCAACTCTTATATTCTAGCTTGCCCTGAAGGATGCCGTAGAAATTCCAGTTACACCAAATATAATAAGCCTTCGGATCAACTGCTTTTATGGTCGCAACTGTTCCTTCAATGAAGTCTGCAAACGCTTCATCTGATAGATTGTCATTTTTTATCACATCATGCTTTCCGCTTCGGCCGTTAAACGCCACATTGTATGGCGGGTCTGTGAAAACTAGATCAACCTTGTTGCCATCCATCAACTTATCAACCGCATCAATGCTGGTGCTATCGCCGCACATAAGCCGATGATTGCCCAACACCCAAACATCGCCTTCAACTGTCACCGGCGTTTCGGGTGCGTCTGGAACGCTATCTTCATCGGTCAAACCTTCTTCAACCGCTTCGGCCAACAATGCCGCCAATTCGTCATCGTCAAAGCCTGTCAAAGATAGGTCAAAATCTTCTGCGTTTAGTTCCTTCAATTCAATCGCCAGCATTTCATCATCCCAACCGGCGTTCAGCGCAAGTTTGTTGTCGGCAATCACATAAGCCTTCTTTTGGGCATCCGTTAAATGTGCCAATCTAAGGCATGGCACCTCTTTCATATCCAATCGCTGCGCTGCCATTGTTCGCCCGTGGCCGGCAATGATAACGCCTTCGCCATCGATCAAAACAGGGTTTGTGAAGCCAAATTCCTTTATAGATGCGCAAATTTGGGCAACCTGTTCATCAGAATGCGTGCGCGAATTGCGTGCATAAGGCACCAATTTTGCCGTTTCTACATATTCAATTTGCTGCTTCACTTTGGATCACCTCTTAAATGAAAGTGCGTTTTTCAACTCTGTCGCTAGAAATAAATCGTGGTCCGAATTACCCACGGTGGGGATCGGGCCAGAAGAACCTAGATGTAGGGGCAAAGGGGCAGTAAACCCCAAGATATAGGGCAACATCACCGAAACCCCGACGATCTGAGGGCATTTCGCAATTCTTGACGGAATATGCGCGGGAAGGCGGTCTTGCCGTAGGCGGTCATCCGCTTGTAGAACCGGAACTTTGGCCGATAGGTGGGCAAGGTGTTGAATAGGTGCAACCGCTTCTTCACCTTGTTCTTAGCCATCCGTTCAAACACACCGTCACCGCCGCGCAACGCTAGTGGATGCGTTGACTTAGGCACAAAGAATTTGCCACCCTTCTGCCCCAAGCCTGTGATGATCTTGTTGATGCTATTGCGCGTCATGTTGCCTGATGCGTTCAGTCTGGCATCACGGGTTGGCGTGGCATAACGAAAGTTTCCCGCGCCCTTACCACGGATGCGAATTGCACCCTCAAACGCTTTAGGCTGACGGCCACCGCCGGTTTGCTGAACTTCAAGATAATGCTGCTTTGATGGCACTACGTTCGACGCGGTGCCAGCCGCCTTGTCTTTACGCTTAATGATGGTGCGCGGATTGTTCTTCTTGGCTGGGATGAAGAAAAAGGCATTCTTTGTCCATGCTGTCGGGTTGCTGAATATCATCGTTGTGTCGCGCTTGTTTTGCTCCACCAGTGACTTTGATGTCAGCGTCAATGATTTGGCCGTGGCAAAGGGAACCTGACGGCTAACCATTGTCGCCAACTTGGCGTTCACTTGCTTGCTGTTAGACTTGAATTGAAACGATACGGCCATCAATCACCTATGCTTTCCCGATGTCTATAGGATAAGTCAAAAAAAAGACCACCGTCAATGGGTGGTCTAGTTGGTTGGCCCTGAGAGGCAAAACAGTGACATGAGGAAGTCAGCCGGCCAACTGTGGGAGTATAAAAACGAAATACTGCCATCAGTCTATCACAATTCTTCACGCTGTGCAGCTTTATTTCGCAACGCCGTTGCCATTTCAAGGATCATGGCGGGAAACTCTGATTGCGGGATTTCGCCAACCAGTTCGCCATTGCGCCAGATGTTTAGCTTTTCTTCGTGCGCATAGACTGCCCAATATGTGCGTTCTTCATTCATCCTGTGCATTCCCCGTCATCAGCTTGGCAAAGAAAGGCTTCATCGTCAAATATCCAATCACCTTGGCGGCTGACGAAATCATTCAATTCAGCATAGGTGCGGCTTTTGTGGAACTGCCCATTGATCTTGGTTTCCATGTCTGCCCACCATTGCATTCGGTCTGGATGCTGCCGCCACAATGATGCAAGTGTTGCCTCTGACTTCAGAAAGCAACCATCACAGTTCCCCGCGCCTTTCATCACACGCAAATCAAATGATTGATCTTTCCAGAACCGTTGGACATCAAGAACGCCCACCACTGCATCGGCCAAGGGAAACCAATTTTTCCACCTGTTATCACTTGATGGCTTTACACGGTGCGCTTCATCTGCACGGATGCCAACTGTGTTTGTCCAATGCTTCCAGCCGATGCTAACCAAATATCGCTTCATGGTGCGCACCTTGGTTTCTTGCGTGCAAAACCTCTGCATGACATTTGGCAAATATGCCTTACTTTGGAACAATGTCGCCAAGGGTTCACCATTGCGTGATGCGCTGTTGTGACTGACAACATCAAAGCAAACCTTGTTATCGCGTCGATTGTATTCCAGCCAAGTGATCGGCACATTCCAACGATCTGAGCATTCTTGCACAAAGTCCAAGGTTTCTGGCATTTCGCGTCCAGTGTTGGCAAAGACAACTTTGCATCGATCCGGCAAATCGCCATTGGCTTCCAATATTTGATGCAGCATGTAACCTGAAGTTCTGCCGCCGCTAAAGCTGATCAGCACATTCCCATCTGGTAAGGTATAGATATTTTTCTCCATTTTATCCATCTGCCTTGCCCTCTTGTTTCTGCCTTAGTTTAATCAGATTTCGCATCTGTGTCACCCTTACGGGTTCCAGCCGCTTCAGCACATTGATGATGTCCATGTTGGCATTGGCCACCTTAATCATGGCCGCTGATGTCTTTTGCGCACGCATCCAACTCAATAGCAATTCCGCATATTCATTGGGTGCCTTTTCCACTTCGCCAGCGCGATCCTTGCCGCTTCTTGTTTTAGTCATGGTGATGCCTTTTTATGCCATTGCGCATGTGCGCACGACACTCTTACATAACTCTAATACTGCGTCCAACATTGCGCACAACACACTATTTACCGCAACCCCCTCTAATTTATCTATATATATCATATACTTATATATACCATTAAAGTGTTATAGAAAAGTCGTGCGCGTCATGCGCAAAAATAGGGTTGCCCAAAATCACCCTAATTTCACCCGTTGTGCGCAATGTCGTGCGCAACTGATCTTTGGTACTTTGGGCCACATGAATTGGACAAATAGAACGGGCATGGAAGCCTGTGTTCACATGGTTTGCACCGTTCTTCATTCGCCTTCCGCTGCGCTTCAATTTTAGCTTTTGCTTGCCTTACTTGTTCCCGCAATTCAGCTTCATGTTCTATATGTCTCTGCTTTAATTCAGCGCGTTGTTTATCTATTTTATCTTGTTTTTCAGGTGTAATAATATTTACAGCTTCATCTTTTTCATGTTTCTGATCAGCTTCAGCGCGTTGCCTGTGGCGTTCAATGCTTTGAAGCATCAATTCATAATTATGGTCAGCCTTTTCCTTCGCGGCTTTATATTTCTGTTTAGCTTTATCCAACCATTCTTTCATAAACCGATCATCTTCATCCTGTAGTTTTTTCTGCCGTTCACGTTCTAGCAAATCGATCCAGACCAGTTGGACATCGTTTAAATATTTGCGATTGATGTTGCGCGGATATTTATAACGGGTTTGCAAGATATAATTGGCTATATCCTGATCAGACGCGACATAACCTTGCTTCATCCAAGTCTGCACAATGTCAGCGATATTCAGCCGCAAAATAATGTGGCCTTTATCGAGATAGGATAAAACCTTTTCCTTAGATGGTGGGCTGTGGTGGATGACTTCCAGCGCAAGAATGCCTTTGATCGATGCATCCTGATGGAAAACTGCAACATCTGGCCTATAACCGTCAACTTCGCTTTCGCATTTGCAATCGCCATATTGAAACCGATCCATGCCATCGAATGCCGTAATGCGATGCAGTGATTTGCCACCGTCATGCTTTAGCATCTGGAATGTGACATCACGAAACCTGTTGTGGATCGTTTCACCAAACACACCCAACTTTTCCTGATAGCGTTCATCATGAATGCGAAAATGCGGCAACGCACCGTCAACGGACTTCTTGACGGGTATGACTTTGACACCATGTGCATTGATTAGGTTGTCTTTGTCTTGCATTGCTTGGCTAAGTAGATCGCTGCCATCATCGATCACACTAGGGTGGATTTCTTGCCCCTTATAAAAGGCTGGCCCGTTCTTTGTCATGCTTGCGCTGACATGTTTAATCATCTTCATTATTTTCAACCTTTCTTGTGAACCGCGCTTGGTTGCGTCTATCGCCAGTGGAAAACTTGCCATCGCGTTCATATTGAAGTGTGGCCAAGATTGCCGTGATGCGGTTTTGTTCTGCACGGCCAATGGCTTTGACTTCCATTTCCAAGGCTTCTGTGGCCACTTGCGTGATCGACACGCTGGCCTTGCCTTCGCAATAGGTTTCAATGCGGCCCAACCATTCATCGGTTGCCAGACGTTTATCTTGTTCATTGCGTGCAAGCTGATCTGCATAGCCATCAAGCCACCACTGTTCACCGTTTTTATACGCCATGACCGCGTGCGCCCATATTTGTTCACGCGCTTCCCTGATGCCTTTGGTGTCTATCTTTGGCCCTACTTTGATCGGCCAGAAACGGCGGTTGCCTGTTTCATCCCGCAAATAATCAGATTTATTGGTTGTGCCAGCAAAGACGCAATGTCTTGGATAAGTGATTTCACTGCGGCCATATGCTGGCCTAAACCGTTCTTCACTGCGGCTGACAAAGGCTTTCACAATCTCAACTTCAGCCTTATTGACGTTTGACAATTCAGCCAATTCAACAATCCACTTTCCGCGCACATAATCGGATGCATCCTTTGTGTGCATGGGTGGCAATGCGTCACCAAACCAGTCATCACCGCACAATAGGCGCAATGCGGTTGATTTCCCTGCCCCTTGTGAGCCTTCAAGGATCAACACGGCATCAGCCTTGCAACCGGCGTTTATACCGCGTGCAACCGCTGAAATCAGCCATTTGGATGTGACTTGCCGAATATATTCAATTTCATCTGCATCATCTGTCTGAATGTCCAGATATTTGAACGCCCATCTATCCAATAAGTCATCATCTTCATTTTCAACGGTTAGGCTTTCCAGCCAATGTTTGACGGGTGAAATTATGTTTTCCATGCACGCTTTATCAGCGCAATCAATGACTGTGTTTTTGCTGGCGTTTGGGAAGCCGTTGCTGTTGAACCAGCTAATGATGTCAATGTAGTCATCATCCCTGATTTCACGCGGCCTGAAATGGTTTGGATTGCCAGCGGTTAAGGGGACTTTTTTCAACAACATTTTGCGCTGTGCAAATTCGTCAAATGCCAGCACGCCTTTCCAATCTTCATGTGTGCGAAATATTTCACGGGTGTTGTGATGGTTTAAGGGAATGCGTCCCTTGTGATCCATGACAAAATTGGGTGTTTCCTGATCGGCTTCAACGGGTGCTGGCGCATCTGGCGTTTGCTGAACGGGTTGAAAATCGTTGTCCACCTTTGGCTTTGCGCCAAGACTTTGCGCCTGTATTTCGCCACCGTATGCCCTGACAGCGGCTTCCACGTCATCATTGTGATCGTAATGGCAGAACAATGCAAACGCATCGCCCCAACAATATGCGGCTTTGTCATTGCCTTTCTGACTGCCTACGCCGGCTGAAACATCTGAACCTGACAGGCTGACCCAATAATCACCAAAGTTTTTGGTGGCGTATGACTTTGTGGATTGATAGCGGCTGCGCCACTGTGCCGAACTGCCTAGCCTGTCATATCCATACCGCAATAATAAATCTTCAACTGTGTGGCGTGCATTAAATTCATCAATCGGGCTGATCTGGTTGGGGTTTTCTGCCAGCTTGCGTTCACGTTCTATGCGCCTTTTTTCACGCTCTTGCGCAACCTGTTGTTCTATGCGTTCGCGTTCAGCTTTATCATGCATAGCCTTGCGGGTGATTGCATTGTCTCCTGTGGCATCAAAGCGATTGCCACGAATGATTTGGCTTTCATAGAATAGCGGCTTGCCAGCGTCATCCAGCTTGTCTGGTGGCACGTTTGGCAAATAGATGACCTGACCTGTGCGCGATAAGACATAATCGGGTTGAACGCCTTCTTTTTCTAGCAACGCAAAAAAGGCCAACTGACATTCAGAATAGGTGTCACCATCGATGGGTTGGGCTAACGGAATTAGCACGCGCCACTTTTTGTTGTCAGCGGTTGCCCCTGATGATGAATAGATCAACATGGTGACATCGCCTAAAATGCTTTCCACCGATCCAATCACCGCGCTTGCATCAGGATTGCCATCGTCAACATCGATGGCCAACATGTGATATTCGCCATTGATCCGCTGGGCTTCATGTGATCGCCCGTCATGCGCCTTGTATGTTGACGGGATAATGAATGAGGCTTCTAGTTTAGGCTTGTTCTGTGGCTGTTGTATTAGCTGTGCAATGCCTTGCCATGTGATGCCTTCATATTCTGCATCAGGTTCATTGATCTTTGTGTCATAACTGCCATTGGCTTTCAGAAAGGTGGGTTGTTTTTTTGTGGCACTAGATGTAGTGTTCATTTTAATATCCTGCTCATAATCTGGATAGCCTTTCTTTATGGGGTGGTTGTTGCTCTCAGCCACCCCATTTCTTGTTTCACTTAAAACGGAATTTCATCATCGAAATCGCCAGATGCACTTGGTGGCTCATTTGCTGGCGTTTTGTCAATCGGCGGCAAGCCAAATTCATCCCGATCATCATCATCAGGCAATTCCACTTGTTCTGTCTGCATGGTGACAGGCTTGAAATCATCTGCATCATCGCCTGACCCATAGACAGCCTTGGTCACTTGTATGGTGTCCAGCAATAGCGAAATGCCACCTTCGCCATCTGGGTTTTGCGATGGATACGCATTGAACCGCACATTGCCGGTGCTGCCTGACCAGATGCGGCGGTCAGCCAACGGTGTCAAATCACCCGCCAAAACGGTTGGTTCTTTGTTTGGCTGGCCTTTGGCATTCACGCCGTTCTTCTTTGCGCTGAATACAACCAAGCCGTCATCGCGCTTTTTCATGCCGAATACTGTGCTGAATTTAGGCAACTTCGGATTGCGGGTTTGGCAGTCTTTGTAGTGCGCTTGTAAATCGGCCCACAAACGCTTTGCTTCTTCAGATGACATCAACATGCCGCAAGACCAGTTTGCGCCCTGTGCGCTTGCTGGAACGGGTTCAGACTTATTTTCAGCGCGGTTGTATTTGTATGTCTGATCTAGCTTCGGCCAAATCAGGTGCGCATCACTGATGACAAATTTCTTGAAATCTAGGTTAGCCATTTCTTTATTCTCCTTCAAAGTCATGTTTGTTTGCCACCCACGCTGGCGGGTGAACCATTGTAAACCGTCCCCATCCCGTTTCATATCTTTGGGATTTCTTGGCTTCGGCTATTTCTTTCAGACCGCGCATCATATCTTTGCGGCCTATTTCCATCGCTTCCATGCCCATGACATGCATATGGGCAACATGTGGATGCGATCCTTCAGCCGCCAGAAAGGCAAAGTGTGTCACCTTCCAGCCGGCCAATTCTGACACATATTTATAAAATGCAGCTTGGACATCGTAACGATATTTATAGATTTCCCGCAAGAACCCATCCGGTGATGCGGTGATTGTCTTTTTGACATCTGACATCACAAAGTCATCTGGATTGTATAGATCGGGACGGCAACGTAGCTGCAAGCCTGTTTCTGGGCATTCTGCAAATAGGCTGTGTTCAATCTTGGCGTTCAGTGCGTTTAACTGCTTTTCGCACGCTGGATCGGCGTATAGCGAATGTGCGGCGGCTTCAGCAACGTCATAATCACGTTCTGTCAGCAATAGTTTGCCTTCAGCTTGCGCCATTTCATCGGCTTCTTTCCATGCGTTGCCGCGTCTGGTTTCTGGGCCTCTGACAGTGTTTTTACCGCCTTCTAGCGAAATGTCATGCACGGCTGTCCCGATCTGCATGGCTGGCGTTGGTTCAAAGTTGCCTTTGTTGTGCCAGTGCCAAACGCTAGATGTCACCACGGTTTTGACATCAGATGAACTGATGGCATCGCTTGCGTGGTATTCTTGATTTGTCATGTCATCGCGTATCATTCATCAATTCCCGACATAGATAGCAGAAACCTTCAACTGACATTTCCACTAATGTTGTGCCATCGTCTTGCGTTCCATACATCTTGGCGATGGCTTCCAAGCTGACAACCGCGCGTGGCTTGTATCGATCATATTTATAAATCACGCATGGCATTTTGCCGGCTGCAATAGCCGCTTTTTCGGATTGCGCCCACCATTCAGGTTTGCACCCAACCCCTTGTTTGTAATGTTTGGCTTCAATGGAAAAGGGGAACTGCTCATTATCTGGGATAAGATCACCGCCGGCCGCCGTTCTGTATTGCTCCAAATTGCGGCTGAATGTGATGCCTAGTTCAAGAAATAGCATCTTTGCTAAATCCCTTTCCCATTTTGCCCCTTTTCCACGGTTAGACATCTGTTTTCGGTTGCTCCATCTGAATGCCATGCTTGGCAAAGAAATCACGCAAGGCCATTTCGACCTGAACACTTTTTGACATGCGGGTTTTTCCCTTCATAATATCCAGACCGGCGTGCGCTTCGTCACTTAGTCGGACAAGGATTGATTTGCTTTCCATTTATTACCCTCCTTTTGGCAATATCAAAATGATTAAAATAATTATTGACACCTGTCAATACTATATCGTAATGATATATTCATGAGCAATTATTGAGGAAAGGCAAACCAATGACAAAATCAGATTATGCAATTCTAGTTATCTTCGGCATCGTGATGGTGATCGCTGGCATGAATATTGATCACATGATGGTGATCCAATGATTGACGATCACACCCAACGCATTCTGGATCGTTATGCGCATTTGACAGATGATCAACTGAATGATCAACTAGACAAAGCCAAAGAAGCCATCAGGAAAGCCGAAGCCGTCTATATGCGGCATTACCTAGCATCTGACAAAGATGCGCGTGAAACGGCTTCTATACGCTTTTACAACATACAACTGGCGTTAAGATACAGGGGCAACAAATGACAAATGAATTGACCACATTTCAGGCACAACAGGTGAAATGGCTGAAACAACAGGTGCGCAATCTGCAACATGAGAAAAACGGACGCGATCCACGGCCACGCATAGATCAAGAATTGTTTGCAGCGCGTGAAGAATTGGATGACTACATCAACAAATTGAGGGAACACGGGTATCAGGTATGAGAATAAAGGATAATGATTTCTGGCGTGCAGTGATGGAATTAGCCGCCAAGCAAGACCGTGCAAAACGGCTGGAACTGAAACGCATAGCAATGCCGGCAACGTATGATGTCGCTGTTCAGAATGCCAAAAAAGGTGGCCGGCCACGGCATGGTGAAAGCAAAGAAGAAGCCAACAAAAGAAGATCGTGCGGCTGACAGGTGTGGATGATTGGTTGGTAGCGTCGGGATAACTGCCAAGGACGCTGCCAGCCGCATCACGGATACTATTAAAACAGGAGTGAAACGCAATGGAAATGTTTACCGCTTTATTCATCACTTACACATTGCGCGGGATCGATGTGGAAACATATTTAATCTTGCCTGACTATGAGGCTTGCCAGATCGCCATCCGCGACAATGAAGATATGCATAAATATTTCAACGCTGACAGTGATGTTGATATGTGGTGCATAAAGACCGGCAAGCTGTCACGCAGTATTAAGCCAAAATTACGGCCAGACGGTGTGTAAAATGTTACACAATTTTGCTATAATTGGGGAAAGTAGCCAACACAAGAAATCCCCTTGCCTTACAAGGATAAAGAACGCCGTAAGCAATACGCCAAGACGTATGGTGCCACATGGTATCAGCGCAATAGGGAACGTACGCTTAAACGTACCAGTGACCGAAAGAAACAAAAGCGAAAAGAATGGCATGACTTCAAGGCGGGTTTATCCTGCCTTTTTTGTGGCATTCAACATCCAGCCGTGATTGACTTTCATCATCCTGATGCAACGGGTGACACAAAAGTCAGTCATTATGCACAACGTGGGCAGTGGACACGCGCCTATAAAGAGGCTGAAAAGTGCCAGCCGTTATGCGCTAACTGCCACCGCATTTTGCACTATAATGAAAGAGAAGGGGAAAAATATGAGTGAATTGCCAGAACACTTTGTCATCGCAAACAAGATCGTGAACCGTGCCAAACGCGGATTGCCGCAAGATCGCTGGATGCGTGGCGATCATGAAATGACGGCTTTGGTCAAGGCTTACATCGAACTGCAAAACGCTTGCATCAACATGCACGCTGACATGATCCAAAAAGGATCAGATGCGATGGATATAGATTGATGGCTTATCGTGTATCTGTAAGGGTAGATCGGCAATGGCTATATGTGACCGGTTTAGACCCGATCACACTGGTGCCGGCCAAGGATGCCTATTTATTCAAGTCCAACAAAGACGCACATGAATGCGCTGAACGGTTCAATGAAGCCATCGTTGAAGTTGTTCAGGATAGCCAATGGGACCTATATACTTAACTAGCCGCAATCGAAAAAGCAAAAGCCCCCAACACTTTCGCATCAGGAGCCTCACAGCACTAGCCGAAAACTTGCTTTCGCTTCGTCAGCCAGTGGCCCTTGGTAGGGTCTTAATGCGGATGAAACCAGAGCCGCCACACCAATAATATAGGTAATCATTTGCCTTATGTCAAAGGTGGTAATCCCATCCCAGCTAAAACACGCGATA
>Ga0208162_1000245_pt1 | contig 31649 bp, 14 predicted proteins | sample CB_VirMetaG_4_FD_184539 | JGI IMG/M metagenome (GOLD analysis project Ga0208162, IMG submission 184539) | Freshwater to marine saline gradient viral communities from Chesapeake Bay - CB_1508_1M Viral MetaG (SPAdes) (version 4) | ecosystem: Environmental > Aquatic > Marine > Coastal | place: USA... | reverse complement strand
CGAAAGAATGATTATCGGAGCATTTTATTTCTGATCCGTCATCAAATATTATCCAATGGTAAAAAGGTTTATAAACTTTTTGTATTCCTGAAAAATCTTTAAATCCATCAGGTGTTTTTACTTTAATATTTTTATTAATCTTAAACATTTTTCCAACACTCATTTAAAATAATCTTCTTCAATCCTTGAGGAGTTAAGTTATATTCTTCGGCATATTCTCTACAAAATGCCTGAACATAAGACATTTTTTTGCCATTTTTCATAGTCATTCCAACATTCTGTAAATATGGTTTTTTATTATATAGTTTTCTTATTGTTCTTATCGTATTATCATTAATTTTTCTGCTAAAAACTCTACCTTTTCTAGAGTTACTCATTTTCACTAAAGTTTCTTCAGAAAAGCAATTTTTAATTCCTTTGTTCCAAGGAATATTACCTTTCTTAACTCCGCCAATTCCTTTCCTTTCATAATCTCCAAAACCTTCCCCACCAGTGGACTTGTTCCATCCATTTTTAAAAGTATTAAATTTTTCTATGTAAAAAATTTCTTTTTCTTTTGCTTTTTCTGGAACATCTATTTGCTCTTTTATTTCAAAAGTGTGTGGGGGTTTATTTCTTTTATGTTCTCTTTTTCTATCATCTAAATTTTGGGTTTGTCCTACATATTTGACTTCGTTGTTTGAATCTTTAAGGAAGTATATATGATACATTTTATTATTATTTATAATCCAAAAAACTCACAATCGTTCATATAAATTTTCCATAGAAGTTTTTTGTACGATTCCATTATCATCCAAAATTTCAATCTCTGTATCACCACCCAAACATTCAAACTCAACACGAAACTGTTCTTCTGATGTATTTGCAATTGTCTGTTCTTTCCAAACAACATCCCTACCAGGAACTTCTGACCAGTGAACCTCTGTGGGAATATATTCGTTTTTATTTCTTTCCGCATCATGCCACATACGGTAGAAGTGATTCATACCGTGTGGTGTGGATACAATAATTACCTTTGTGTTTTTACCAGAAGTAATAGTAGGATAAACAGATGCAAAGAAGGAGTCAGCGACGTGATTAGGGACGAATGCGAATTCGTCGAGAAAGAGGATATTGAATGACATGCCTCGGACAGCACTCGCAGATGTAGAAGCTGCCAATATCTTACTGCCATTTTCTAATTCGATGTTTCCTTTGTTCCATACCAAGATACCTTGTTGCATCCATTTTGGTAAATTTTCGAATGCAGTTGCTAATCTCCCTAACAGTTCTCTAGCAGTAGATGCCTTGTTTGCCAGAATACCAATGTTTACACTGTCATTAAAAAGTGCATAATGTAATAGATATGATACTACAGTAGTACTTTTTCCTGTTTGACGAGGCATCTTACAGATATTAAATCTGTTATTGTGAAAATTATGAATTAATTTCTCTTGAAAATGATATGGATGAAACTGTGTTAAACCTTCATCAAGAGAAACAATTTTAATATAGTTATTTGCAAAATAAATTGGATCTTGTTTACATTTTAGATACTCAATAATTTGATCTTCTGTAAACTCAATCGCAGTATTTGCTTTTTTTAATAATGGATTGCCAAGATATACGTCACTCATAAAAAATTACCTCTGTTCAATCCAGTTCAGTACCGCAAGTGCATCTTTGTTGGTGTTGGGAGAAGCAGCAGCAAGAGTATAAGTATCACTGATTGTTCCAATACCAGATCTTCCAAGTTGTAATGCTCCTTTATCATCAACATCAACCAGAGAGGCACCACCAGAAATTGTAAATCCTGAAAGAAGTGCTTGTCCTCCAGTGACTGCTGTTGCTGTAGTATCATATTGCATAAAGGAGTTCTCATCTGGATGGTCTTCCCAATCCGCACCAGTCAAAGTTGCATTCTGAAAAAGTCTCCAATATACATTCGTGTTATCGTTTGTTGCTACTTGTAGAGACCTCAGTAACATAACTGCCTGAAGTTCTTCTGCTTTAAGACGCAAACTCACAACTGGATAGAAAGTGTTTGCGGAAGACATCGTTGTCCCTGTAATGGGATTTGAGATACTCAACAAAGTACCAAGTTTTTCTGGTTCTCCTTCCTGAATGAGAGAATTAGAACCTTGATAGAGATAATGAGTTCCAGCAACACCAGTTACATTCTCAATCTCCATACGAATTGGAAGGAATGGACTTCTACACCAAACTAAATCATTGACATTTGAGTTTTCAAATTCATGGCTAACAATAGTCTCATTTTTCATTAACCAATTAAATTTTACACCACCTGCACCATACCATTCATAGTTAATGGAAATCATCTGCTGTTTTGTAGCATCAGCAGTTACACCAGTATATCCATTACCATCAAACTTTTCACCGTTCCAGTTGTCTCTGGTTACTCTTGTTTCTGTAGTGATACCAGATGCACTGCTGCGAATTACATAAGAATATGTGCCTCCATCATCCTCAAAGTAAGCACCATCAGTCTCATTAAACAATCCAAATCTTCTGCTAATACCGACTTGTGGTGTATCTAGACGAACTGCAAATGCGAGAGTTGCCGGTCTACCAGGAATGTATCTCATTACCTGTTTAGTCTGTCTTACAACCTTACTACCAGCAGTAGAACCAACTTCCATAACTATATTACTGGAAGCAGGATTATGAGTAGCAGTTCCAACACCAACTACACTCTCATCCCAAACATCAGTCTCCTTAGTATACTGGAAAGTATTGAAGAAAACTGTTTGGAAGGGAGCAACCTTTAGTCTGTTATTGTCAGAAAACTGAGGCCTCCAGTCAGTCTGGTTTCCCCAGTGATCAGCAATATTATAAACCTCAAAGAGACTTCTCTCTTGATTTAGAAAGTCTTGTGTATTCTTATTCCACTGTGCCATTAGTCACTCCACGATAATCTTTCAGGTTGATACCTTTGAGAATTTTTAATTCTTGAAGTATTTACCTCACCAGGATAAACATTATGAACCATTGCTCCGGGATATTCTCCTTGAATTTGTTCTGCAAGTTCTTTCTTCGAAAGTATTTTGCCTTCTACTTCCAAACGATACATCTTACCTTCCCATACAATATCTGCAGAATAAGTTTCCTGCTGTTGTTGTGGTTCGGAACCTCCTACATTTAGAGTTCCATTAAAATCACCATTTATGGTGATGCTTTCTGAGAGAAATTGTTTGAAGTTTTTCATATTCTTTACCATTTGACCTTATTTGACCAGTACGCCGCAGACATTTTTCCTTTGGAAATGTTTTTAGCATGTCTTGTCTTAAATCTATTGCGACGAGATGCATATTCTTTTGACTCACCCTCTTTTTTTGGGGAACCTTTCACTCCTCTTTGCCCAAAACGAATAATTTTTTCTTTCCCACCTTCACATGCTTTAACAACATGTGATTTTCCCGTTTGTGAATCACCAACTGCTTGTGATTTTGGTGAATTGCATTTCATCTTAGACTTATCAATTGCTTCTCTAAGTTTACTTCTATTGTCTTTTTCTTTTTCTGCTAACTTTGGATTTGCTTTTTCCCAATCTTTGTTTATAGGACTTAATTTTTTTCGATTAAATTCTGGAGGGTTATCAGATTTTTTTGCTAATCCAGGATAATTTTTTCTCCACTGATCCATTGGACTTAGTTTTTTTTGTGTAGTTTTTAAAACTCTTTCTGTATTATAACGGGAAGGAGATGTTGTTGTTTTTTTATCAGGTGCTTTTTGTCCACCCTGTGACATCAGAGCAGCAGCAACACCTGCACCAGCAAGAGCACTTTTCCATCCTTCATCAAGTTCATTTCTCCAATCAGAGAACTCTTCTTTCTTAATTTTTGTTTTGAACTTTCCAAATGGTGTGGGCAGTTCTTCTCCATAATCTCCAGTCTTCTTTTCTACTTTATCATTAGGATCTACATCACCATCGACATCATAATCTATTCTCTTTACTGCTTTTTTCGTAAGTGTTTTAAGATTTCCACCACCAATTTTCGATTCTTCTTTTTTTTCTTCAATCTTCTCACCTTCAAGTTCTACATGTGCTTTTACACAAGAACCCTTTTCTCCTGGAATAGAACCTTTTTTTCTCTTATACCCTTTCCAGCACTTTAGTTCATCAATAGTTTTGACTTCTTCTTTCATTCTTTTTGCTTTAGTCTTAGCAAGAATTCTTTGTTTGGCATCATAGGATGGTTTGTTGGGACCATCATCTGCCATCAATCCAGGTGTTTTAGACCTCAATCTTGCAACCAATTCTGCTGGTGCTCTTCTACGGTCAACTTCTTCCATTGGTAATGAAGGACCTTTTGACATTTCCCTTGCAACGTTTGCCTCATTCTTATTAGGAGATTTAGTCATATTTCTGACTTTCTGTCTTTTTTGTGCTTTCTTATGTGCTTTAGGGTCAATTGCAGCAGGCATAACACCTTCAGAAATCAAAGGTTCTGCTTTGATAATATCAATGAACTCATATTCGGTTGCTTGAAAATCATCTCTCCAATTGGAAAACTCCACTGATTCTGACTTATTGCCATAATTAGCAGCACCCTTCTTACGACACTGTACTAATCTACCTGATGCATATGCAGAAGGCCATACTTTTGCACTTGCTTTTACTTTTTTGTAACAAGCATCTTTTTTACCTTCATCTACAAGGTTACCTTCTGGTTCGAATGAATTTTTTTGAGTCACGATTTTTGCCTTTCCTTTTCTATCGGGATTTGGATCTTCTTTGCGTTTTTTAGCAGCTCTTTTATCTCTTTCATCCTCACTCATTGCAGCACGATCATCTGAATCACGGCAATATGGTTTAGTTGTTTGACCTGGTTGCTTTGCACAGGGTTTACCATCATATTTACCACCAGCCTGTTTCCAACCACCACCTTTAAACCAATCACGAAGAGAATATCCTTTATCCTTAGCAGATTTACCGTCAAGTTTTTCTAATATATTACTTTCTCCCATTCCACCACCATCTCCATTAGTAGTTTCTCCATTATCATTATCACTATCAGTTTGATCATCTCCATTTTCTTTACGAAGATATCCACTAGATGCCACACGATATCCCAATGGAATTCGTTTGCATTTTTTGTCTGTATAACAATAATAATATCCTTGCTTACACTTTTTCATCGATGAAAAGTAGTCTATTCTTTATTATTTAGAAAACCTTGCTTGAGCATTTTTTGGAGTTCTGATGTAGACCCAACAAACACCGCATTATTAGTAACATTATTTGTGGTCTTCTTAGTTTCGTCCTCCACTTCTTTTAGTTTCTTTTGTAAATCAATTAACTTATCAGTAGTATCAGCAACACTCTTAATCAACTGCCCTGCGACCTCGTATGCCCTTGGACTGCCTCCTTCCCCTGCTACCTCCATAATGCCGTTAATTGCCTCCTGGCCCTTCTCTATGAGGGAGTAGAGGTTCGCTCGACTATAGATATAATCTTTCTCTATATCATCATCCTTCGATTTTATAATCTCAGGTTTTTTAATTGGTTTTGACTCGACAATATCACTCTCAATATTCAGAGCCTCATCGATTGAATCATAATTATTATTCATATCTATTAAATGTCAGATTGTTGGGTAGGACTATAATTTTTAGAATCTGAGAAAAATTCCCAACTCTCATTAAATCCAAAATCATCACCTGGTTCAACAGGACTTCCTGGTGGAATAGACTCTGGTGTAACTGTGTATCTAACTTCACGTTTTGCAGTTTTAGTATTGGTGTCACTATACAAATCAACTTGAACCTTACGAATAAGACCATCGGAAGAATCGGCAATAGGACCAAATACGTAAGTCTTTGCAGTAAATCTAATTCTATAAATTAATGCTCTTCTTACAGAAAAATCCCCTTCATAATCATCCTGAAAATCAATATTATCCATAACTATAGGTACATCTTTTTTCTCACCAATAGAATCTACTAAATCTATTGATATATTGAATGATGGTTGAAAAAATGGTAAGATTTGTTCGACAATTTGCAAAGCATCGTCATTTAATTTTGCATAGATACCCAATTCGAAAGAAATATTGTAAGGAACAGGCATATATACTTTCTTTACACTTCCATCTTTTTCACATGTTCTGAAAGTTTGAGTAATTCCTGTTTTTCTTGAAGGATCATATTGCAACCCGGTCATCTCAAATGACATTCTCGGTAGAGTAATTGCAATAGGTTTTGAAAGATCCGCCTGTTGTTGAATTTTTGCTAAAAACTTTTGTGTTGGTCCATAACTCAAACCTACTTTGGTTTCGTCAGCAACACTCCCATCTTTATTTAAATGTTTAATGTAAATATTATTAAACAGTGTTCCAAAACCAATAATAGTTTTTCTTATTATTTCATTATAAAAATAAGTACCTAACATTAATATTCTCCAAAGGGATTTTTCTCAGTAAAATCTAATATATTATCTGCTTCGGTCTCAAATTCTTCATTTCTATCGTATGATTCTTCATAACTATTATTATCATATGATTTAAGTATATATCTTGCAGAAGATGCTGAACCAACAATAATTTCTCCAGGAGAAAATTGTCCATTATTAATTGCAACTCTAAGATCACCAGGTGGATTATTAATATCCAAATCTGTACGTAAATTATAATCTCTAACTTCTGCAGTTGTTCCAGAAAGAGAACCAGTAACAGTTTCGCTATAAAGATATGTTCCACCAATACTTATCGTAGAAGCAGAAGAAATTTGTACTACTGGTGCTTGAGTATATCCAAATCCAGCATTTATTATTTGGATTCCTGTAACTTTTCCGGTAGATGAGTTAAATACTGCCTTTGCAATCGCAGTTTGACCAATTGAAGGACCAGCAATAGTGACAGTCGGTTCAGAGTAATATTCAGAACCATTATTTGTTATTGTGAATTTACTTATGGAACCATTTGTAACTATACAAGTTGCTGCAGATCCTGCACCTCCACCTCCAGTAATTGTTATCAATGGAGGGTTTGAAATATTATATCCACGTCCTCCAAATGTAATTTCTATAGATTCTATAGACTTTGCACCACCGATAGATGTTGTAATTGCAACTGCAGTTGCATTATCTTGAGGATCTCCAGTTGGTGAACCTGAAATATTAATTGTTGGTATTGAAGAATATGAAGATCCGTCATCATTTATTGTAATTTTACTTACAACACCATCATCAATTGATGAAGTTGCTGAGGCATTTGTTTGATTTCCTCCTAATATTAAAGATGTAATGTATCCCTCATCTTTTACAGTTTCATCAATTTCTGTAATTGATGTATCAATATCTTCATTTTCATATTCATAAAGTTCACATTGCAATTCGTAAACATAATTTTTTCCTAATTGATAAAAAGGTTTTTCAAATTCTACTCTTTTTATTTCGAATAATCTTTCTCCCAAAGGAAAATAAATTAAATCTCCTTCTTTTGGTCTAGATGTTAATTCAATATCATAATCTTGAATGTTTTTATCATCAATTCCTTTTTGCCTTGTCTGAAGAAATGGTGTTATAAATTCTTCAAATCTTTCTTTCGAAATAACTAAATTGATTTCATTTTTTAATCTTAAACCAAATTTAGTCATTATGTCACTACCAGGAGAATATCCTTCATAATTTTCAAGATATGCCTCCAATATAAAACTATCATCAAATTTTGATGTTTCTACCTCATTTAAAATATTATCGGACCTCAAGAACTTTCTGGGAAGATAATAAACATCTATACCATATATTTTTAAATGTTCATTTATTAAATCTTGGATCAAGTATTGTTCATTAGAAGAACCTTGTAGAAAAAATGGATTTAATGCCATGATTATCCTATAAAATCTAAAGGTGGTAATTCATATTCTGATGACATTCTTTGTTTAATATCATCCAAATCTCTCTGAGCGTCATCATACATTTGTCTTCCATTTAATTCAATTCCTCCAGGGAGTCTAACTCCATTAAATTTTATTAAATTTTGACCCCATTGTCTTTTTATAAGTGCAGTCAAATATTTTTTTACAAATGAGTCATTATATATTTGAGTAAACGACTCTGGATCCAATGCTCTATAGCAATCTATAACAAAAAATGTATCTTTATTTTGTGCTTTCCAATCTATATCCAAATATAGTCTATCTTGTCTTTTGTTGAATCTTACTTGCTTATCTGTAGTTAATAAAAAATCAATATCTTCTAAATATCTTTTTGTCATTGAATAAGTCAATAAATCAACAGAACTAAAATAATATAAATCATTTAAAAACAGTTGATATTTAATACTAAACATTCCTCCAGATATTGTACTAGTATCAAATTTAAATATTTTTTCAATTCCTATCACAGAATCTGGAACTTGAATATAATTTGAATTCTCATAAAAATTAAATGTAGTTGCAGTCCCCACTATTGTTGATGTTCCGGTTGTTGTTACAATTCCAACTCCATCAGTTCCACTTGCCCTACCTCTATCAATATCGTCCTGAGAAACTTTATATTTCAAATACATTTTTTCGACACCATCATAATGACGTTCGTTAAAATATTGAATAGTATCGTCAAGCAGATCATCGATCTGTTCATCAGCAACATTAATTTCTAATACAGGAGCCCCCAATTGTCTTAAACAATAATCAATTAATCCTTGTTTTGTATTTGGTTTAGACACTAGTATTCTCCTCCATCAATAGTGCTTGTCCATACAGGAGTTCCTATTCCTGCAATTTCTAGTGTTGTTAGTATATAGTTACTTGTTGAAACTGAAGATTCTGTACTAAGTCCACTAACAAGTTTTCCACTATTATCAAAATAGGCAACTCCATTTGGTCCATCATAATCATCAGAATCATAATAAAGACCTTCAGTTACGGATACAAAACCAACAACATTTAAACTACTTAAACCATTTAAAAATGTAGATGTTCCGGATACAAATAAATCATTGGTACTTGTTATTCCAGATACAAATACACTATCATTAATATCTACAAAACCATTAAAAGTTGATATACCAGATATGAATAAAGAATCTGCAGATAAAGTATTTGAGAAAAATCCATTTCTCCATCTTTTTGTTTCACTACCTAAATCATAAGAATTATCATCATTTGGTGTTAAATTTGATATAAACTCACCACCAACATTAATATCATCAGTATCTTGATCACCAATATTAATTGTGCCACCTCTAAAAGTAGCAACACCTATAAATTCGGATGATCCTTGAACATAAAAACCACCACCAACGGTAAGATTTTTATTAATTCCAACACCACCATCAACCTGAAAAGCACCAGTGTCTGGGTTACCTAAAGTATTTTCAATAGTTCCTTGAACTAATCCACTATTAAAAGTTGCTGAAGAAAATACTGATAAACCTGCTCCAACAGTCAAATTTTTATCAATTCCAACACCACCATCAATCTGAACAGATCCTGTATTAGAATCTCCTAAAATATTATCAGTAGTATTTGTATAGTAAGCAATTCCACCAATTGTAGACGATGCAGAATCAATGACACTTGTCATTATAAAAGTCTGAGTCGGAAGATCCCAAACAAGAATTAATCCATCTTCATTCCTTAAAGATGAATTTACATCATCTAAATTAATTAATAATGTTGGAGGACTAGATGCATTCGATAAAACACGAACTACATTTTGACCACCTACTCTAGCCTTTATGGTAGCCATTATCTAGTTACTCCTGGTCTTACCAGTGCAGATCCTTCTATTAATTTTAAAATTTCTCCAGTAAAATTTGTAGCTTTAATGTCATATACATATCTCCCCTCCTTTAAATTTGCAGTTTCAACATCAGTTAATAAAATTTGTACTTTTCCATCTGATGGAGGTTGTATAATCGTACAGGCAAATTCAACTGCGGTAGAACTACTATATGTTTTTCTAAGTTGAGCTTCAATTGTATAGTTTGACAAATTTAAAGGGTTAGTTGTTGATGTATTTTCCAACTCAAAAGTAGTATTAAAATCAAATCCTTGCTCAATTACTATATTTGATACAAATACTGCCATTATTCAGATGAGCATATGTTCCTTTAAATATTTATATTAAATAATAAATCATACTATTTTTTGAGAAAATCTTTCAGGAGATTTTTTATTTCCTGAATATCATTTTTCATTTCATCAATTTCTTTTTTTTGTGCTTCTTTAGAATTAATTCTGTTAATTCTTTGATTATAACTGATAGTATCGCAATTTATAATAGAACCAGTTTCCTCATCTCTATAAAGATGAGGATGGTCTTTAACTTTTACTAATTTTTTCATTTCACTGCAATTGCTCTCAGATCTCTAATAATTGGGGCATTTGATTGATCTGTTCCTGCCATGATAATTTTAATTGCAAATCCACTAAAATCTGGAAGATCATTTGCAGTGAATTCATATTGCAAAAACTGTCCATCTGAACTTGCAGGAACTTCAATATCTTCTCTTCCATTATTTAATACAGGATCTATAACTTCTAAATCTCCATCTGAAGAGGACTTTAGATTTTCAAATCCAGGAAATAATTCAAATTCTTGCGGAACTTCTGAAGAATCATCTCTCACTAAATTATAAAGAACTCTAATATCAGAGGAAAAAGGTCTATATGCAGTTAAAATGACTTTTAAAGAAGATGCTGGTTTAGAAAGAGTTGTTACATTAGATACATAAATTGCAGCATGTGGGTCATTTTGCGAAGAACCAACTAAAGAACTTAATTCAAAATTATCTACGGGTGCATTTAAGAAGTCAGAAGAAAACTCTACTGTAGAATCATTTAAGAAAATGATTGGAGAAAGATTTTCATCAGTAGTACTTAATGTTAAAGCAGAAGTAAATGATCTTCTTCCTGATACATTATCAAATGCATTTTGATTTAACTCATTTACTCTAGAACATATCATTCTAAAAGAACTTAATTCATTATTTCCGTCTAAAGAAATAGGTTCGACTTCATTTAGTAATTCGAATGATGTTTCTGATCCATCTATACTAGTAGCTGTTGTTGTCCTAATAACTCCACTTACAGATGTTTCTTTTCCTGGAGAATTTATATCAAATTTAGGAGTTAATCTATTATAGGTAAGATTTTCAGTTGCTCTTATTTGAGATCCACCACCTTGAATTTGACTCGAAAAAGATACTTGTGGAAGTGTGCTATCAGAAGATCGATTCAATCCATTAGAAGATCTATCAATTTCAATAAAATATTGGTCTGCAGAAATTATAACATCAGAAATGTCGTATGTTACTCCATTAATTCTTCTTAATGACATTCCAACAAATTCATATTTACTTATTGAAGAATTAATATCATGATCTTGGATAACTCCTTCAACTCCTCTACTTTGTATAGATAACTGATTTGAAGTGACTGAATTATAAGAAATTATTTCATCACCAATTTTAACATAACCCAAATTGCTTCCATCAACCGCAAAACCTTCAAAAGTTTCAAATATTGAAGAATCTTCAACTTGAATTGATGTTGTATTTGTAGATAATAAAGTTTCAGTTAAAATTGTAGGACTGACATCAGATTCAACATCATAAATTTTTAATTTATTATTATTAGCAAACATTCCATGGTTGAAATGATTTACCTGCAAATAATTGCCAGATTCTACTCCTGTTCCTTCTATTAATCTAGTAATGACTGTAGAACCTAAAGAAACTATTGTAGATTCTGTATCAGCATAACTTAATCCAATACCAACTTCAAATGCTTTTCCAGATCCCAATTCACCTTGAACATTTGTAACATATAAAGTATCTATACCAGCAATTTCAGAAATAGTTATGACACCACCAACACCAGTAAACGAACCATCACTATTATCTATTGAAACTATATCACCAGCAGCATATCCAAATCCTGGATCTGTAATAGTCACTGAGTTTATTGTGCCAACACCACTTACACTAAAATTAAGTTTTAATCCACTTCCATTACCTACAATTGGTTTTGTAGAAACATCTGTTTGACCTTGATAATTTTCTCCTCCATTATCAATTGTTACTGCTGAAACAGAACATCCAGTAGAAATAATGTTTGCCGAACTTCCTTCAATTGATCCAAAAATTTTTCTTCCTGGTGAAAGAATATCAATTAATGAATTACCTGTGGGAACAGTAGTAATTCCAATTACTGCTGCCTTAGGAAATGTGTTTATGGCATTAGTTTCTAAAATTTTAATATAATCATTAGATTCACCCAAAGGTGGATTTCCAAAGAATGCTATTCCAGTATTGGAAGTAAACTGTGCTTTATAAAGTTTAAATTTCAGATCTGATTCTTGTTCCGGAGTCCAAATAGAACCATTCTGAGATTTAAACAAACTACCAACTGCAAATTGCTTGGTGTACCTAGTAGATCCAGAAGTATTAGGATTTACAGTATCTTCTCCAATCTTTGCAGTCCATACTTCATACTTATCTGATGTTGGTGCAAGGAGAACTAAAGCATATTCTTTTCCTGGTGCTAAGAATATTGGATAATTGAAAGTAACTGTTGTTGCAATTTCACCATTTGAAGATATATTAATATCTTCAGGATATAATGTTACAGGTTCACCTAAAAGTGTTAATGTTGGAGTTCCCAATTCAACTGTTCTTATTTCAACAATTAGAGGTTCATTTCCTGTTGGTTTATTTGCAACAAATATATCAACAGCAGTTAGATATGCTCCATTATCATCATCATTTTGACCATTAAAATTAGGTGCTTGAATATCCTTACCGACAGTAAAGGATTGAGCCAAAGGATCTCTTCTTACTGCGGTAACAGAAGTTCTTCTAGATTGAATTGTTCCTTCAGCAGTATATGTTGTATTACCAAAAGAATTGCTACTGCTTTCAGAAATTTCTATTGTATTATTTTTGGAACTTGTAAGTTTGAAAGTCTTTTTACCAGTTGAAATTCTAAGATTTGGTACTATAATAGAATATGGATCTTTTATAAAGAATGAACCAAATAATGTTCCATCAACATCAGAAACTAGTCTTAAATCTTTAACATAAGCAATTGCTTTGCTACTTTGACCAACTATTTTAGCACCTGTTTTAAGATATCCAAAAAAGTTTCCTTGAGATTCTGTAGATAATGAAACCAAATCTATATTAATAGTTTTTGATGATTGACTATATGATGAAGGAATAGATTCTTCTCTAAAATATGGATTATTAGTATAAATTTTATCGGGAGAATTAAAAATTCCAGATCTATGATTTGAGGAAGCAAGTCTAAATCTACCTATCTTTTTATTTGCAAAATAAACATTAATAGTTTCACCTACAGAAAATGAAGATCTTCGAGATCCAAATGATTCTAAAGTATTACTATTAGAAATTTCTACTAATTTTGGAATTATGTCAATATTACTATGACTATCAAAGAATGCATAGTGTCTCGTGAATGGTTTGAAAGATTCTCCAAAGAAAGAAACATTTCTGGATCTAATATACTTTTCAGCTACTGAACTAACAATAATGTTTCTAGTAATTGGTCTGTAGAAGGGGTAGTAATATAGATACCTACGTCTATATCTAGAATAATACCTATAACGACCGTAGGGATAATAGTAATATGATCCGTAACGATAGTAAGAATAATACGAATAATAAGGTCTTCTATAGTAATAATAGTAAGGTCTATAATACCTATATCTGTAATAACCATATCTATAGTTTGTTCTGTAATGTCGATACTCAAAATAACTATATCTCCATCTTCCACGATAACTAGAGAATCTATTGAATGTTAATGTAGGAAGTGAAATTGTTCTAGTCCAATTATCAGAACTAGGTAATAATGTAATACTACCAGTATATTCAATTACATTAAATGGATTTACATTTTCCACTCTAGTTGCTAATTTTTGTTCGATCCATCCAACTGAATTGTATTTAAGTGTAATTACATTTCCAGTTTTTTGAACATTTGGATCTAATAATTCAAAGTTTTCTGATAAATCTAGTTTGTCTTCTGCTATTTCTGTTGCAGGAATAGGTGTTAATTGTAAAGAATTTGATATAATTCTAGGTCTTAGAACACCATCCGAAATTGTTGCATTAGTCAAATTTTCATCAGATAAAGTAATATCATTGAAATCATCTACAAAAAATCCAGATTTAAATCTATTATTTCCATCAGAATCTTCAATTCTTAAAGATTCTGTGTTTATTTCAAGAAGACTAAGAGAAGTTAATCTTTCAACACTTTCTATTCTTTCCTCTAAATCCCCAATATCTCTCATCGTATATCTTCTATTATCTGAAATAGAAATATTAGCATCTTCAATATTGTACAAATAAGATGGAAGTGTTATCTCAGCTAAGTCCATCAAAGTTTCATCACCATTAAGAGGTGCAATCGGATCTTTTGAAGGAATTCCTTTATCTACAATCAAATTTCCAAATTTATCAAGATATACTTTATCAATTCTTGGTAGATAAAAACTATATCCAATTGTAGATGATTCATTGGGTTTTAAATTATATTTAATTGAATTGGAGTTAAATACCCTAGATTCAAAAGCAAAAGGGGAAGATGTTGCAGTACTTACATCAAAATTTTGTACTCTAGGTCTAAAATCAAGAACATCTGATGCTCTATCATTTTGTGTACCTATCGTAGGAACATCATCAGAAAATCTATCAGAATCATAACTTAATACAGTAAATACGTCACCATTATCTGAAGAAGGGACTTTATAATAATCATAAACAATCAGAAGTTTTCTTTCTGGTACAGATCTATTATTTCTAATTATTCTTGAGTAATCATAATATTGACTTTTTTGTCCTTTATCCAATGAAAATATATCAGTTATATTTTTATAACTTCCGGCAGTAATTTTTTTTATATTGGAAACAATATTTGAATCGGAAAAAGTAACATCTTCCTCTAAAGAAAAAGTTTCATCATTCAAGTAAACTATTCCAATATTATTTACCGGAACAGAAGGTGTAGAAGAAGAATTTAAAACTACTCTAGCAACTGCCCCACTATCAGATCCAATAATTTTTTCTCCAATTATTGCATTAGAATCTACATTTGAGATTGAAGAAAATTCAATTTTATCCAATACAGGATCTGATGTATTTGTTGACTCATAAACTGCTATCACTTCAGATACATCGGGAACATCTAAAGAAATTTCATCGTCTTGAACTCTAAGTCCATAATACGGATTGTATGTAAGACCATCATTTATAGAATCACTAGTGGCTGCTCCAGATCTTACTAATCTTGAAAGATTTACAATCTTAACAGCACTTTTTTGATATTCTTTAATTTTACTTTGAATATTATTTTTCTTGAGAGTTGTATTTACGACAACATTAGACTGAGAAGTTGACAACCCTATAATTGTTACTGTATCAGTATTAAAGTCTACTGAAAATCTATCCGAAGTTATAGTACCAATTCCTCCATTGGCATAATGTACAGAATACCTTTCTTGATCAAAAACTTCGAAAGATGCATTATCAATTCCAGATATACTTGATAAGTTGAAAGTTAGTGTTCCACTAACATCTGTACTTTCTCCTGTTATTTGTTGTGATATTGTTAATTCAGAACTAGAGAGATTTACTGAAGAAATATCATCCTCCAAAAGTTTTGCATAAAGAAATGCATTTTCATTATTTTTTAATTCTGGAATTTTTAATTGTGCATTATAATTCCCATTACCTATTAACCCACCATCAAATACTCCTGCAACAGTGGTTATTCCGGATATTGTAAATGAAGATAAATCTGAAGAAATTGTATCAATTTTATTATATTTTAAATTTCCACCCTCTATTACTTGAACAATATCTCCAATATTAACTCCTGAAAATAATTTTCCTGGACTTGTGACTGTACCAGAACTTATATTAACTTCGCTAATTCCATTGGAAAAATTTTTAGTATCTAGAATTGAATTTGCAGAAAAACTTGCAAATCCAGAAATCCCTGACTGGGAAACGGATTTAATATCTTTAATTCCATAAACCACAGAATCTGAAACTGTTAGTGGAAAATCTACTCCATTAACAGATAATTGCTCACCTTGAGAAAAAGTTCCTGATGTTTGACTAAGATTAAAATTTGTTGTTGAACCCGAAGAAACAACATATCCACTTGCTCCACTACTTCTTCCTTGTATGTATGAAGAAGTTGGAATTTCAGAAGCAGTCACAGATCTATTAAAAGTTATATTTGTATATGTTTGAACATCATACAAATATAAATCCCAAGATGTGGATTCATTGGAATATGCAGAATCTGTTAAATTAAATGAATATACTCTTGCTTGTCCTATTGTAGATATTCCAGATTCTGCTTTAAATTCTGAAACTAGATTAATTTTTTCGTTTTCTTTTAAAGCACCCTCAACATTATTAACTCTTAAAAGATTTCCCATTTGGAATGGAATTTTTTGAGAGTTCACTGTTTGGGTAGTTCTTGGTTTATCAATATCAATTGCATAAGAAGATGATAATTCTACATCATATCCAGCAACATATGCTTTTCCTGGAGATACTTGAACACACATCAAATCATCAGAAGGAACATTTCCTTGTTCTGTCAATTCATTTTCCAAGTATAAACCGTCACTATCAATTCTATTATTTAAAGAATCAACTAAATTTATATTAAAATCATCTATTAAATAGTGTCCAGATTCATCAAAAGTCCTTTCTGCAAGATAATCTCTTAAAGTATTGCTAGTATCTTTTTTATTTTCTATTATTTTTACTTTTCCATTTACGACTCTAAAAATTTCAACAAAATTAGAATCTGATGTATCATCTAATAATTTTTTTACTAATGGTAATTCTATTTTAAATCTATCTGCACCAGGTGCTGCAAAATTTGTAAATCCTTTTGCATTATCATATAAAGATTCATCTTCTTTTGCATCTACTATAGACTCATTTACTTGAAATCCTACTCTATATGATGGAGTATTTGTATAATAATCTAATATTATAGTTTGTTTTCTAACATTAGCAAGTACACCTCTTAAAAAATATACTCCATTATCAATAGATATTGCAGATCCTACGGAAGTTGCGTTTAATGATATTAAAGAAGCAAATGGAGTTCCTGCAGGAATTGTGGTATTTCCATATATTACATTATCATTTGCAAATAAACTTTCTCCATCTAAAAATATTGAAGTTACCGAATCAGTTCCGGAATTTAAATATTTTACATATATTGTTAAATTTTCTACAATATCGCTATCTGAAGTAAGTGCAACAAATTGGACAGATGCAGTAACTCCTGATGTTAATCCAGTTATAGTTTTTCCAATTAAATTATTAATGTAAATTGAAATGTCAACTCCAAGATTTGTTGCATTTAATTTTACTGCAGAAAATTGGTTATCATAAGTAAGAGCACCAGGAAGAACCATCGATCCTTCTTTAAAACTATAATTTGCTAAAGACTCTACTTGATTCTGTAAAATAGACTGAAGAGTTGTTAATTCTCTAGTTTGAACTGGTTTTCCTGGATTAAAGAGGACTTTATAAAAATCTTTATTTTTGTCAAAATCATCATAATATGGACTGATATTTAAGTTTGTTTTTTGTGACATCTTTTTTAGAATTCCAGAATAATTTTAACGTCTTCTTTTTGTCTTGAGTCTCTTTGGACTTCAGGTCGATTATCGATATAAATTATATCTCCCGTCTTTTTATTTATCTCTGGATTTGCAAGACCATTTGTAAACTCAACTCCCAAATTAATTAATTTGTTTCCAAGATTTATAGTGCTTGTATTATTTAAAGTGGTGTCAACGGTTGCTGAATTTCCATCAATACTAATTTGACTTGAAGAATTAAATGGTACAATATTTTTTGCAATAGAAGTTTGGCTTTGATCTACATTATTGCCAAAAGATAGTGATCTATCTTGATAATATTTTAGTATTTTAGTTTCAGTATCGAATGATGCAACATAACCTTCTGCAATTAATCCATTACCTTGATTTTGAGTTATCTTATCTCCAACATTTATACTTATTGAAGTTGTAATCCCAATAGAATAAAGAGAGGAAAAATTTCCTCCAGTAAAAGTAATTCCTACTCCTGAAAATGTTTCGGGATTTTTTATAATACCAACTTGAGAAAATTTAGTATCTGTAGGAAAGTCTTTAGTCGAATCATCAAATCTTGCGTATATTAATACTTTATCAGTACCTAATTCCTTGTAAATGTCATATCCATGTCCTTTAGAAGGTGGAATAATAGGTATTAATTTTGCACCTGTTCCTGAACTGGAATTTAAATTGACAATTCCATAAGTATATCCCTTACCTCCAGAAGTAACTACAACACTTGTTATTTCTCCATTAGTTGTTGTTATTGAAACTTCTCCTCCACTTCCATCACCCAAAATAGATGCTGTAGTATCAACATATCCACTTCCACCACTCTCAATATATACCTTCTTTATTTGATTATTTTGAATATCTGAATTTCCACCATCTCTAATCCTTACAATTTCATTATTTAAACTATTTTCCCAATTATTGGGAACAATAAAATATTCTGTAGAGTCAAACTTAATGATATCCGAAGGAGAAATTGTAAAAAGATATTTCCATCTATATCCATCAGATCCTACTGTAGGAGGTTCAATACTAGTATCAACTGGTTTAAATAAAGATCTTGGAACATTAGTAGGATTTTTTCCTGAAGTACCATTCTCTAAACATATGTAAACTTTAAATTCATCAGTAATTACATAATAATTGGAATTATATAAATTAAAAACTTTAGAAGATGGTGCTTCAGTATACTCACTATAGTCATGTCTGTACATGTCATAAGAAGTGTTCGAAATCCAATCAACTCTTTTTACAACTCTTCTAACATTTTCTGAAGTTATTTTTTTTCCAAACAAAGAAGTATCTCTATAATGAGACAGATATTGAAAATTATCGATTGGATTATTATTAATACTAGTATTCCAATCGGATGTTCTTCCAAATCCAGGATTTGGAGTAGTTGGATTTGATAATCCTAAAAAAGCATAATAAGAATTATCATTTATAGACTCTACAAAGGAATTGGCATTCAATATTCTAAATTGATCTGTTACGAATGCGGCCATATTAATAGTTTTTTATATATTTATAATACAATCTTAGGAAGTGCTCCAGTTTTTCTAATACCAATACCTCTTCTTTGAATTGTTGGGTATGTTGATAATCCGGATACTATTTTTCCAGTAACTCCAATTGATATTGGATTTGAAGATCTTGTTCCACCAGATAATCTACCCCATGAATATTTGCCTATAGGATTTAATATATTTCCGTTAGTGTTAATTCCAATAATATTAGAGTCTGATTTTACGTTACAAGTAAGAATTCCAATATTATCAATATTAGACCAATCCGAAATATAGTAAATATTATCTAAAAATGTTGTTCCAATACCAACAATTGCAGAATCAGAACTATCAATTGATGTTACTCCGGTTCCAATTTGAGTATCGTAAATGTAAATAGGATATCCAGTCGATATTCCCGAAAAAGGTGTGGAATTGGAATCATAAATTTCAAATTTAAGTGCTAATGAATTTCCACCTATTCCTGTAGTTGTTGTAATACCAGTTATAATTCCAGAAAAACCACTAATATTACTAAATCCAGTTATAGATTCAATTGATCCAGATACTTCAGTAGAAATTCCATTAATAACTATAGCGTTAAATGGAAGAGAATCATCACTAAATCCAGGAGTATCAGTTTCATAACCAAATAACTCTGAATTATCAACAAATATTTCAGTATCAGTTGTTGATATATCCTTTATAATTCTGGATGTTGGGAATATGAGAGGTTCTATTGAATCTCTTGTTTTATAAGTAAATTGTCCATTAATTTTTTTACTTGTTTTTTGTTTTGTCCAAGAAATTGGTCTGAATTTTACTTCATTAATCCCAAGACCAGAATACTTATCAGTTTCTAGTTTATCTGAAAATTTTATATTATAAATGGTTCTCTCATCTTGAGTTGAAATGTCAGAATATAAATTGCTACTTTTAACTTGAAGAATATCACCAATTTTTAGAGTTGATGTAACGTCTACAAATTCTGTATCAATATTACCAACTCCTTTATAGAAGTAAATATCTACTACATCTTCTGGTTTTGGTGCTTCTGTGAATAAAAGTGAAGTTCCTCCTTCGAATTGATAATTTACTGTAGGTTCTTGCAGAATTCCATTTATAAAAATTATAAGTAAATTGGAAATATTATTTTCAATTTCTGAACCAGACTCAGGTTGAAAACTGGTGAGTTGTCCATTATAAAATATTGGAAATCTAGTTCTAGAACCATCTTGAAGTTGTTTTATAGAATCTAAAAAGTCAAGTTCGCCAAATTCCCAACCAGAAAAATTATCAGTATAAACATCTTCTACTGTGATAGTAAAATCCGATATTGGTGAAGAAAGACTAGAATCTGTGACCAATCCAATAGGTTTAAATATATCTCCTTTTTTAAAATTAAATCCAGATCTTGAGAATTTAAAATCAGTTACTTCAAAGTAAGTTGATCCTATTCCTGTAGATCCTCCAAGTTCAACATCAACTAATAAACCGGAACCTGCTTCAGTCGTATTACCGATACCAGATCTAAAGACACCAACTATAGGCAAATTTTTGTAAGATGGATCTGATACAAATATTTTTGGATTTGTGTATCCAGTTCCCCCAGATCCTACGTTGAAAGATAAAGTTCCTCCAACACCAATGGATGCTGATATTGAAGCAACATCTCCAACATGCCCTTCTTCATAAACACTTATTCCAATTGAAACTAATCCATTATATCCAGATCCAAGATTGTCTGTTGTTCCAAATCCAACAGATACAATAGATCCTCCAGCACCAACAACAGATGTTACTGAAGCACCTACAAGGGGAGCAAATCCAAGTCCAGGACTAGATCCATATGAAACAATGATACCACCTCTAGGAAGTTCATTTAAGTTTGCATCATAATCTGAAGTTATATAATCTAAAGGATTATTTGGATTTGAAATTCCAGAAAATGTTATAGAAGATATTCCAGAAACTAAATCTTCAGAAATAATATAATTGGATATATCTGGATTATTATCTGTTTTTGGTGATTGGTAGGAATCATTAACTAAAATTAATCCATTACCACCAATAGTTCCAATTCCTGTAGTATTTGCACCACCCACTCTCAATGAAAATGTTCTACCAATTCCTGTAAATTCATCAGATAAATCATCATAAATTTTATTACTTGAATAGTTAGATTTCAAAAATACCCTACCAGTAAATGATGATTTTGGTGAAGATAAATTAAGTTCTGATTTCAAATTTTCTGAATTCCCCAATAGAGGTTCTGAAAAATAAATTTTGCTATCTACAATATTAAATGATCCTTTATAAACTCTTGCTGTACTAGAATCTAAATGAGTTGATGCTGAAGATCCAACAAATCCTCTATCAACTTCTACCAAGTTTATATTTCCATTATTTGTAATTGGTCCTAAATTAGTTGTTCCAAATCCAACATTAACAACTTTCATATACTCATCATCTACTAACAATATATCATTAGGAACTATTGTTGATATTCCACTCAATGATATAATGTTGGTATCCAATTCAACTTGACCTCCTACATTTCCAATAAGATCATGTTTTATTTTTGTATATGCTAATGGATATTGAATTAAATCATCAATAGTAATAATACACTTAGAACTTCTTTCTTTCATAGTAAATTTATGAGCATTTCCTACTCCTATAGAAGTGAAAGTTGTGCCAATACCACTTTGTGCATCTGTAAGTGACGTTGCAATTTTAAAAGTGTCTTCAGTTAATTTGATTGCATAAACAGTAGAAGGCAAACCACCACTAGGAGTGGTGATCGAACTAAATCCAACTCCAAAAAATGTTGAATTTGGGGTGTAAATTAATTCTTCACCTGTCCTAAAGAAGTGATTTTTAATAGTAAATATTCCTGTAGTTGCTGCTAATGCTACAGAATTGGGATTAAATTCTTTCGAAAAAATAGGTGTTTCATTATTTTTTAAAATAAAATCTGATTTGATAAGTTTTATAATTTTTTCGTCAACTTTTTCAACTATAGATCCATAATTTAAATTTAAATAATCATTAACAGTATCTAATTCAGTATATAAGTTCTCATTTAATACTTCAATTTCAATTTGTCCCGTCTTATCTACATCTGGATAAAATTTAATGATAACATTATCCCCAGATATCTCACCACCAAAAGTTCCTATTCCAGAAAAATCATCTAGAGAATTATTATTGGATGCTGAAAGAAATGGTAGTTGTTGAGTATATACATCAGTTCCATTATGAGCAATAATTATTTGATGAAGTGCTTTTGTGGAACCTATACTTACTTGAACTAAAGATTTTGATGTATTAAAAGTATTTTTATCGATAGTATTAATAGTAGTTGATGCTGCAGAAACTGTGGATGTATAATTTGAATCATATATTGCACTTCTTTCACTACCATCAAATAATTGTCCAGCAGCTTCAAATCTATAAGTTCCTATTCCAGATGATGTTGTACCAAATCCAACTATTCTTGATTTTATTTCAATAGAATTTGGTGAATTATTTTCATGTGATACAGATAAAATTCCACTATCCAAGTTTGCATAAAAAGTCCCTATCCCACTAGATGAACTTGATATTAATGAAGTATCACTATAATACTCTGATAAGAATGTATCTACACCATTATGAACAATATATAAACGAACATATTCCATTTCATTTGTAACTTTGTCAATAACTTGGGAGTTGATATAAACAGATTCAAAAATATTAGAATTTAAAGATATAATTGTAGTAGTTCCAATACCAACACTAGAACCTTCAATAACTTCTGAACCAATTAAATCTATAAAACCAATAGATACTCTATCTGTTTGAATACCAGTGCTCCCAGTATTTTCAAATGTTTTTTTAATTAATTTTATATTATATTTTGTATCTAAGGAAATCTGATCATTTGGTTTAAATACTAATTTGGCATTTTCAGAAATTTCATCATTCTCTAAATCAAAACTTCCATAAAGATCATTTTCGAAATTTAAATTTGTAGATCCCGAAGTAGTAATAGATTCATTCTCAGATATAAATGTTCCTTTATCATTACTCAAAATAGTAACATCTGTTAATTGAACTTTAGTATCATTATCTGATGTTACTCTAAGTAAGAAATTATAATATGTTTCATTTTCTAATTGTTCTATTGTGAAAAATTCTTGATTTTGTTCAACAAAATTTAAAAATTGATTACTAATATCGTCAATTTTTAATACATTTAAAGTATTTTTTAACTCAATAAAATCTGAGAGTATCGTATTTTTAAATTTTAAAAATTTTGATTTAGAATCATTAACATCTACGTCTAAAACTTTATCAAAATTATTAATAGTATAAGAATATTTTTTATCAATAATATTTTTTGTAATTGAAATATTATTGGTAGAAGTAGATAATCCTGCACTAGTATTTTTCTGTATTTGAGTATCAGCAAAGTTTTTTAAACCGCTTATATGAACCAAATTTTCAACTGGAGACTGCTGATCTTTATATGTTATTGGACTTTTTATGGAATAAGATAAATTTTGATAATAGTCGTTATCAGCAATAACTTGAAAATTTTCACTTAGTTTTCCAGTATCATTATCCCAACCAATATTTTTTAAATAAGAATATTTAACATCAAACATTGCATTATTTAAATTTACAGATTCTATAGTTGCAATAGTACCAGAATCCTCACCTACTATTATTTCTCCAACTGACAATTCATATAATCCACTAACTTTTAAGTCATTTTTATTGCTTTCAGATACAATTAAATCTCTAATTATTCCATTAGAAGATAATTTTTCACCAACAAAAAAGTTTAATTCTTCTAGAGAAAAATCGAATAATGGATAATCATTTTTATTAATTATGGAAGAAGTAAAAAATTGATCTGTTTGTGCAATTCCAGTATTTGTAGTTATGTCAGAAATATCAATTGTTACTCTATCATTAACTCCAGTATTATCGTAATTACTCACTTTGAAAAATTTATATCCATAATCTGATGAATTAAAACCATCACCATCAGAACTATTTTTTATAATTCCTTCTACAAAAACACTATCTCCTATAGAAAAAGGTTGAGAAGTAAAGTTAGATGATCCAAAATTTATTGGTGTAGATATAGTACATGTAAAGATACCAGAATTTGATGATTCTACTTTTTCAATAGAAATGCCATTACTATTATTAATAGAAATTATTTCTACATTTCCATCTGGAACTCCTTTTGGTTTTACAACCACTTCTGTAGAAAAAATTGAGGATTCTAATAATATAGGTTTAATAAATCCAGAATTTATTACATTCCCACTAATAGAATCTACAATTATTAAATTCGGTTCAGATATATAACCATTTCCACCATTTATTACAGATATATTATCTATAGTTTTCGAATTTTTTATTTTAATTGTTGGGGATATATTTGCTTTAGGTCTAAGAGTTGTATCGGAAGAATATATGAAATTATCATTAATAATTCTAGTTTCCTTTATAGATCCAATTTTACTTGATTTTAAATTTACTTTTAAGTTTTTACCTAAAGAAGAACTTGTGGATTTAATGACTGGAAATTTTTTATATCCTGATCCAGAAGATAAGATATTTAAATTTTTGACTGGACCGGATGGTGAAGTTGATGTTGTTGAGTACTCAAGAATATCACATTCTTCCGATGAATAAGAAATTCTTTCAGGTTTTTTTTGTAGGTTTATATTAAATGTCGTTTCTCCTATTTCACTAATGACATATGAATTGTTATAATCACTATTCACAAAGTTTATTCTAGAATAATTTTTAGTTTCGATATCAGAAGTAACTAATTCTCCATCTTTCCCTAAAGTATAGAACAATTCTTCAGGAATTTGTGTAGTATAGTTTAATGTTAATGATGCAGTAGATGTTACTCCTACTGTTCCAACTCCAGATACACTAAAAGTATCTGTGGATCCAGTAGAAACAAATTCATTATTAAATTTCTCATCAGTATAAAGTTTAAATTCATATCCAGATAAAGAAGAATCTGATAGATCAAATACTAAATTATTATTTTTAACTGGTTGTAACTGTGGATTAATTAATGATATTGTTTGTGAAGAACCTCCTGTAGAAGCAAAAGATACCACTGTTGGAGGATTTTGTTGTGAGTCGAAATAAGTTTCGCAAAATTTAATAATATTGTCATTAACTTTATAAACAAAATATTCATTATATCCACTATCTTCATAAAGAACTTTATCACCAGTTTCTAATTCATGATTGGTAATTGTAATTTCATTAGTTGTAGTATTAATTCCTGTGGAGTTGAATCCAATTGGATTGACTACGATATTATCAATTTCCGACTTATAAAGAACACGAACTGCTGTTGAAGTTCCAATACCCACTGAAAGATTTGGTTGAACATCTAATGTTATCGTATCTCCGTTTTGAAGTTCGTGGGAAGTTGATACAGAAACAGTCACTACATTCTTATCCACATCTCCAAGTATTTGAACGAAATTGGATTCTAATTTGTATTCATCATCATCATCTCCATTAGTATGAAAAAATAATTCAGGACTAGAAATAGATGTTTTTAATCCAATTACATTACTATTTTTACTTACAACAAAAAGATTTGATGGTAGATTAAATGTGGAGGATCCATCTGTAGAAACAACCACATTTGTCCCATTGGGAGTATAAATTATAGATTGATTTGTTTTGAATGGATGATCTTCAATAAAGATACCTTTCGATGGAATTTCTCTCGTTATACTTATATTACCAAATACAAATGATGTGCTATATCCAACACCATTTATTGTAGAAATTCCTACAGATTCTTTAGGATTAAAGAAAACTCTATCATTCAGAGAAGATTCAAAATTATCTACAGATTTAGAAATTAAAAATGAATCTGGGAAAAACGACACTGCACTTCCAACATTGTGTATAGTTCCAGGAGATCCTCTTCTAACTCTAATAATATCCTGATTCTCAAATATTCCAATAACTTTTAAAGTTTCTGTTCCAATTCCAATACTGCTACCAAGAGATAATACATTAGATATTGATATCGGAGAAACATATATTTCTGTGGTAATACCAGATGAATTTATAGTAGAAAGACATCTACCCTGCGAATATTCAGGAACTTCTATTTTATGAAATCCGTTTAGTTCTGAAAGGTTTGTTGAAAATCCAGATACCAATACATAATCATTATTTGAAAGATTTTGAATAGGTAATATCGATACTCTAACTTTTTCCGAAGACTCCCATGTAAAGATGGAATTTGGATATGAAGATGAAGATGTATTTAATTCAGTTATATCTTTTCCTTTAATTGAGGAAACATTTACATTTAAACCACTTCCAGAAGTATTTGTTTCATCAAAATTAATTACATCTCCAACTTTATAATCGATACCAGAATTTTCAACTACTAAAGATTCAATTGGACCTGATGTTGCAGATAATACTTCTATAGTTTGGTCTATTATATCATTTGATTGAATAATGAAATCATAATTGGAATTTTTTTCAGATACTCTATATGGAAAAGTATTTCTCAATAAGTTAGAATTTTTAAAGTCAAATGATTGATCTAAGTATAAATCTGAAATTATTTCTGATTTATACTTATTGCCAATAAAATAAGGAAATGTATTATTTGTTGCATGATATGCATACACACCATTTGGGAATTCATCATTTACTTCATATCTACCGTTATATTCATCCAAATCTCCATTATTATTAAACTCATAATCTTCTACAAAAAATCCATTAAAAAACCCTGAAGGTCTATCTTCAACATTTGATGCCTTAATTTTATATCCAGGTTTTAATTGTTTTACTTCCGAAAACTTATCTTTTGGATCTGAATATCCAAAAGGTCCATAGATAGGATTACCATCATAAGCCCATCCAATAATTCCTGATAAAGATCCATCTTCTAAAAAACTAGATCTTAATTGACTAAAATATTTTGATACTGAAAATTGTATTTTATCTTTACCTTTTAATAAAACCTCTCCTCCATTAAATCTAACTTCATTATCATTAATAGTTAATTTTCTTATATTTGGATCAATTATTAAACCATTTCCTGCAGAAATAACTTTAATTATTGTATTAGTTGAAGAATATCCGATTCCCGTGCTAAGAATTTTTACATCTGTTATTTTTCCTTCATCTATTATTGCTCTCAACTCTGCTCCAGATCCATCACCAGAAACAATTAAATCTGGGACTGAAAAATATTCATTATCTGAAAAATTAATAGAAACATCTATAATTTTTCCATTTACAATTTTTGGTACTATTTCTGCATTATTACCATTTTTTATGGAAATAATTGGTTTCTTGTTGAAGTTTAATATGGTTGAACCGTAACCTGTTCCAGACTCATAAACATAAGCATCTATAATACTGCCTCTAACTACTGGTGTTGTAATTAATTCCTTATATTCTTGATTGGTACTTCCAACCCCTACAGGAGTATATTTAATTGAAACTGAAATGTCTGGATATTTAAAATACTGATAACCAGTACCAGTACTTTCTAATAATTCATATTTTTTTCTTTCATAATTTGAGGTAATAGTTCCACCAATCCCAGTATTCGATAATCTAAAAGAATCATTATCAATTTTTATTACTTTATATTGATTATTGGTTGTAATCCCACTTATTTGAGTATCATCATAAGAATATTCTATTATCTCTCCGTCATTAAATCCATGATTTTTAAAATTAATAGTATTTTTAATAGTAGATATTCCAGATGATTTCACAATCAACTTTCTATTGGTATAATTACTTCCACCTTCAATTACTTTTACAAATGCAACTTGTTTTTTTAATGATAATGTACTAAACTTATGATCTCCGAAAGAACCAGAAAAAATTCCCACAGGATTCACTTTTGATATCTGATCTTCAAGTGAGTTATATAACGTTATGGATTTATTATTATCAACTTGAGCAAAATAAGATGAATTTCTAGGGAGATCTATAAAAGTAGATCCTACAGATATTTTTATAGGAGGATTATTTAATGGGTCATAAACAATTTCTTCCCCATTAAAAAAATTATGTTCCTCAAGAAACAAAATTTGATTTGTTGCTACATTAACTCCACCTCCAAGAGAAAGTTCATTAGAATTAAAAGAAACATCTCTGAATCTTTTAATTAATATAGGTTCAATTGATGCTCCTGAACCATTTCCACCAGTAATATCAACAGAAACTATTTGATCAATATTATAATTTTGAGAGTCAACGTATACTTTTTCGAAACTACCACTTACAACAGGATTAATTTTTGCAGTGGATCCTAATCCTACAGAAACTTCAATTAACGGTGGATTTATCACATCATAATTTTCACCAGATGAGAGAATATTTACATCTTCAATTGGACCATAATAAATTATATCTTCAGACTTATAATTATTAATTTCAACACCGTTTATTAAAATTCCAGTTTTTCCGGGTAAAGTGTTTTGTCCAGAACCATTTTTAATGTTTTTTTCTAAAGGAATTTTTTTTAAAAGTTTTTGTATTCCAAAAACTTCATCACTTTGTGAAAATAAAATGAATCTATCATTTCCAACTCCGGAAAGAGGTATAAAGAAAGTTTCACATAGACCAGACTCTATGTAAGATAATGATTTATATAATTTAAATTTTTGATTTCCTATATTTTCAATATAATAAGAACCAGCATTTAATCCAATTAAAGGTTCAGATTCTGGTTCATAAAGAATCCTATCACCAGTTATAAAAGGCAATGAATCTACTGTGATACTAGAATACAGTTGTTTATCAACATCAAAATCTGAAAGATTACTTATACTATTAATACTAGTAGATTTAATAGTAGATTCTACATCAAAACGATAATTTTTAATAACTTTATTATTTAAATCTCTAAAATCTGATCTTATCTCAGACGGAAATGAGTTAGATGCAACATATGCATATTCATCATTATCTGTATATAAATTAATAACATCAGATAATAATGAACTACTTTCGAAATTATAACCAGAAGAGTTTGCTTTATTTAACTTTCTCCTTATATCATATTTTTTATTTTGATCTAAAGATGGAGTATTTTTTAGTCCTAAAGAATTATTATTAACATCAATAGTTTGAATGTAAGATGATTGATTTATTGAATGTGCCGAAATTTCACTATTTCTTTCTAAAATTTCAACTTCATCTCCAATCTTTAAACTAGATCTGTCAATAGTAGATGATAGAGTTATATTATTATTATCTAAAATTTCATATCTTGTTGTGGTGTTGTATATAAAAGAATTTGCAAATATCTCTTTCCAATTTTTTCCAGTATTATTAATTTTATCTCCAATATTTTTAATTGAAAATTTATCTCCTTCCCCGACAATAAATTCATCACTTTCCTGCATTATATTATCAATTTTTCCATGAAGTATTAATTCAACTTTTTTAGAAGTATCTCCATCTTCATAAGAAAAATATGTATCACTAGATATTATATTGGAAGTTGCATCAATATTATTAACCCCAGTACATCCAAAAAATTGATTAATAGTTTTTCCTGTATAGTTAATTAAACTATTTCCTGAAGTCAGAGTTCCAAATTCAGGAAAATCTAAAGTAGAATCTACATTTAAAATGGATGATCCTACAGATACACTTTCTAATAATTTTGTATTTGGAGTAATTGCAAAATTTCCTTGAACAGAAGATTCTAAATTGTTTCCAATATAAATTTGTAATGTATAATATGTCTTACCATTTGCCGAAAAAGGTTCTATTTCAGAAATCGATGCATTAGTATTTAAATCTGTGGATTTAAATATAGTTTGTCCTTTTATATTTAAAGGGTTTCCAGATATAGATTCTGCAACAACAATTTCTCTTTTTAAGTAATTTGCAGAAGATGGTTTAATTAGATAATTTTCTAAGTTTACTACTGAAGCATCTTCACCAAAAATAACTTTAAAAAGAATTCTTACAGATTCTTCAGTTCCTTTGGATTTATAAAAATCTCTTACTCTTCTTATAAAATTTCCGACATCAAGACCTTTTGTTAAGGAAATATTTTCAAATCCTGGAGCAAAAGTAAATTTTAATTTTTTATAAAAATCCTTTAAAAATATTGTACTTAAATTTTGAATAGAAGATTTGTCAGAATGTTCTGAAGCAGTTGATGTAGAAAATACAAGTTCTTCACGATTCAAATCTTGATTATAATTTGTTACACCACTAAATCCACGAATACATCCAGTAAAACTATTCGTTGTAATTCCAGTATAAGTTATTATTTCATCATCAATTTTTAATAGTCCATACTTATTTGGAAATCCTTTGGTACTAGAAACCTCAATTGCATTATCTTCACTATTGATTGCTCCAGTTAATGTTGCATCATCAAAAATAATCGAATCATTTAAGTTAGATAATTTTAAATATTCATCTATATTATCACTGATATCAATTGGACCACCTTGATATTCTTGAGAAATATAATATTGCTTTAAAAATTCAACCGCATTTGGACTATCATCGAAGATGAAATTTGGTAGTTGACTTTCAATAAGTTCTTGTACTTTTATTTTAGATTGAAGTCCAGTTTGTATCATATTACTCTCTTATTAAATTTCCGTTTGAATAACTTGATGTATAGAAATCATTGACAAATCTAGTCCCAGATATTTCATCTCCAGAAGCAATTACATCTCTCAAAGTATTTATTGTACTTCTAGAAACGTTTAGTGATACATATAAGTCCCTAAGTCCAACAACATCATTAGATTCTGGAAATGCTTGTATCTCTATAACATTATTAGGAACTGTGGTTTCTGTAATAGTTATGGTCTCAATATTAATTTCTCCCTTTTCATAATCAACTGTTCCTGCATTTTTAGAAACAACAACAACATTTCCATTAATATCAAATTTTATTAATGAAATAATTCCCGTTTTTATATTTAAAGATGCCGGTCTTTGAATAAAAACATTTCCAGCCTGAGTAGCACTAGTTATAGAACTATCACCAGATTGAATATTTGGAGTATCTGTAATATAAACTGTAGAAACTTCTCCTAAGATTTTAAATCCTGTAGATTTAATATTATATCCTTGAGGTTTTACATTAAAACGGTTTCCAAAACATAACTCATATTGAGAAGTTTTGTTTATTACTACCTGCAAATCTCTACGAATAATAACTTTTGTGATATTTGATGTAATAGAAGTATCTGTATTATCAATAACTTGTTGTATTTTACTGTATTTAAATCTCCCTCCAAATCTATTTAATTCATTAGATTCTGAATATTTTTGAATAGAATTGATTACAGAACTTTTAAGTGATTCTGGATTGGATGTTTGTGAAAAATTATAATATATGGAACTATTAAGTTCAACATATAAAATCTTAAGATCAACTATTTTTTGATTTATTCCAGAAACTGAAAATTGCTTTAATTTTGAAAGAATTTCACTTTTATTAAAGTCTGATA
>Ga0208162_1000244_pt1 | contig 31661 bp, 37 predicted proteins | sample CB_VirMetaG_4_FD_184539 | JGI IMG/M metagenome (GOLD analysis project Ga0208162, IMG submission 184539) | Freshwater to marine saline gradient viral communities from Chesapeake Bay - CB_1508_1M Viral MetaG (SPAdes) (version 4) | ecosystem: Environmental > Aquatic > Marine > Coastal | place: USA... | reverse complement strand
TGTAATGATATTTGGAAAGATGAATGGTTTAACTTCATTATTTTTGTAAGTACAAACAACCTCATATGGTATCTTTCGACTTTCATCTTTAGTCACATCAATAATTGTAAACGCTGAATAATCTTTGTTTGTTCCTCTCGCCACGTCAACACAGCATACATACATATTTCCTTTGACAGGTTTCTTAAACATCTTTAATCCATTTTTAGATTGTATTGGATCAAAGTATGGAGTATTTTTAATTTTCGCTGGTGATATAAGAGTATCTACTGAACCTAAAAACTCACACTCAAACTCTTGTTGGAATTGTTCTTCGCTGGTGTTTCTTATCGTCATTTCTTTCCAAGCTTGATCTCGTCCTGGAACTTCTGACCAATGTACTTCTATGGGAACATAATCATTTCTTTTATTAATTGCATCTATCCATAATTTGTAATATTGATTCATACCGTGTGGTGTAGATACAATTATCATCTTTGTATTTTTACCAGATGATATTGTAGGATAAACTGAACTAAAAAACATCTCTGCGATATTCGCTGGTACGAAAGCAAACTCGTCAAGGAATATAATATTAAATGAACCTCCTCGAATGGCTGAACTTGAAGTAGCCGCTGCGACAATGGTTGATTTATTTTCTAACTCTATATTACCTTTGTTCCAATTGATGATACCTTGTTGCAACCATTTAGGTAAATTTTCATAAGCAAGTTGTAATCTTCCTAATATATCTCTCGCAGTTGATGATTTGTTTGCAAGTATAGCGATGTTTGAATTTGGATTAAACAAAGCATAATGTAAGAGATAAGAAATTGTTGTTGTTGATTTACCTGATTGTCTTGGAAGTTTACAAATGGTAAATCTATTATCGTGTATTGTTTGTACAATCTTTTTTTGAAAACCATACATCTTAAAGGGAACCAAACCCTCATCAAGCGATACAATACGAACATAGTTTTCCATAAAGTATAATGGGTCTTCACTACACTTTTGATATTCTACAATTTGGTCTTTTGTAAACTCAACAGGTGTGTTTACTTTTTTAAGATTAGGATTACCAAGATATGCTTCGTTATTGCTCATTAGATAAAATCAAACCATCCTGTAGTTATATATTTTTCATATTTTTCTGTTATTTCACCACAATGTATATGTGTCCATTCTGCTGGCCAAATTAGTGTTAAACCTTTTTTTGCAGGTGTAGTAATACCTTGATAAAAAAATTTTGTTCCACCATCAGGAACATCATTCAAATAAGTCATAAAAACTAAGACTCTTTCAGCTAATATTTTACTTCCTCTTTCACAATGCCATTCTTTATAGCCACCTCCTGGAGGATAATATTGTATATTAAAACTATCTTTAAGACCAAACCAAGATAATCCTTTTACATAACTATATCTTTCTGTGTATCTTAATAAACAACCCTCTAATGCTTTTATGTAATCTGGTATCATTTCATTAGGTTTTAAAGTTAAATCTTTTGAATGTTTTACTGATCTATCTTCTTTAATATTAATATTCCCATATACTCCAGGTTTTACTCTATCTTTATTGTTATTAAATTGTGTGATCATATCGTCACATATATTTTCATCAATTATCCAACCACCAATAAAACTATTATATGGTGTAGTAAATTCTTTTATATTATTCATTAATAATAACTCCTTCAATATGAGTATAGCCTAATTTTTTAGCTAACGTGACTCTTTGATTACCTCTGATAACAGAATATTTTTTTTCAAAATATTTATTACCATTAGCTCCATATCTAGCTGTTTCAGATACTGTATGTTTGTTTATTAATATAGGGTCGATCATTTCAAAACTTTTGTCAGTACCTAAATTATAGACACCGTGTTGTTCATAATATTTTATGTAAGTTAGATCACTTATCTGAAATATCTGTTTCTTTAATTTCGGAAACGCTTTTAGCTTCTTGTGTTTCGCCTTCAACAGTTTCATCATTTTTCCTTTTTAACATCTTTTGTAATTCTGCCGTGGAACCAACAAATAAAGCATTTTTAATATTAGCGTTAGCTGTTTTAGGTAATTCTTTTAAGTCTTTAAGTTTTTTTTGTAAATCTTGTAATTTATCTACTGTATCTGCAACATTTTTAATTAACGCACCAGCGACTTCATAGGCTCTTGGGTGTTGTCCTTCACGAGCAACATCAAGTATTCCTTCAATCGCTTCTTGTCCACGTTCTATTAGATTGTAGTAGTTTTCTCTACTATACTTGTAATCGTTATCAACGTCTGCTTTATCTTTTTCTTCTTTACGAGGTACTAAAGGTTTAAACTCTTTAGTTTGAGCAGGTGTAGATGTAGTTTCTTTTTTTTCTATACCTAAAATCTCATTTACCTTATCTTCTAATTTACTCATTGGTTTTTTTTAAAATAAACTGGTAATCCTAAATGTGGTCTACCATCAAATATATTATTTTCACTTTTTAAACCTACTTGACTTCCTACTCCAGTAATTTCATTTGTAGAACCTTGTATATTATAATGTAAAAACACTTGTACACAATGATCACCATTTAAACCATCTCTCCAATGTTCATATTCAGAACCCTTATATAATAACATATCACCCTGTTCTAAATTAATTTCCACACCTTCATTATTTCTAGGAATATAATTACCATTTTGATCATAAGAAATTTTTTTATTATTTGATTCTGAATCAATGTAAATAGGCCATTTAGAACCACCTAAAAATAAAGTTGTTGAAACTTGACAACTAAATCTATCTATATGTCTTTTTAATAAACTACCTCGTCTATACACTCGAGCATATGAATACGTAGGATATAGTTTTAGTCCTGTAGATTCTTCTACTTTAGGTAATGTTTTAACTAATAGTGTTTCCATTGCTAAATCAGCATAACAAGCAAAAGCATTATTTACTTGGGTGTCACCAAAAATTCCGTGAATATGTGAATACGGTGAAATAAATTTTTCTTTAAATAAAGTATCTGCAACTTTTTCTTTTAATAAAAAATAATCACAACAAAATTGAGCTAATTCATTTGATACTGCACCTTTTATAATTGAATAATTTTTTTCTCTAAAACTCATTTTAAGCCCTCATATCTTTTAAATCAGGTGACAACATTCCCGATCTTATTGCTTGTATATTAAAATGTATAAATCTAAAAGGTTCTATTCCATCATCAACTGTAAACTGATGAGGTAAATATGCATTAAAAAATATAAGTGTTCCTGGTTTTACTTGTACATTTACAGAACTTTGACCCAAACATAATTTATTGGGGTCTTTTAGTGGTAATTTTGACATTAATGCTGCAGGACGAGGATCGTGGAATACAGGATTAGATGTTAGTGATGAACATTTTAAAAAATAGAAACCAGATATATGATTATCGTAATGAATATGAGTATCGTGGTGACCACCTCCATTTTCAGCAAATTGTTGTACCCAATATTCAGTCATCATCATTGTATAATTAGACACATCAAAACCTTGTTCACTTAATATATTCCAAGAAGTTTTACCTATGAATTTTGTTAATTCATCTAATCCAGGTAAACCAACTAATGAACCAGAGTGATAAGACAATCCGTGATCTTTTACTTTTTCAAAATTTTTATCACCTAAACGTAAATATCTTTCATCTAAAATTTTTTTATAATGACTTGCTTTTATTTCATCTAATACACGATCACAAATACCATTTACTTCATCTACCCATTCAGGTTTATAATAATCGTAAATAGGTGTTTGAAAAAACTCTTTTTTGTTTTTGTTTTCTTCATCTAAAAATATTGTCATAACTACCTCTATTTATTATTTCCAGGGATGCCCCAAATTCCACATTACTAAAGATTGTCTAAATCCTTTTGTCACTGGTGTCACTCTATGCCATACAAAACTAGGAAAAACTACCAATGAACCTTTATCTAATATTTCTGTACATTGTTGAATTTTTGCTTTCTCTTTTTCTCTAAAATTTGTAAATCCAAATTCTAATCTACCACCCTCATATTCCCAAGGATCACTTAAAGTCACTGTGACAGATAATTTTCTTATTTTACCTCTAAAGGAAGGATTTTGATGTGTGTTAGGATAAGGTTTAGGCCAACTATCTTGGTGAAAAGAATAAAAACCTCCTGAACTGTACGTTGTAAATTGTACAGTCTCTGACCAGTCCCATTGAAAGTTCCAACCTGCTTCTTCATTTGCTCTATGAACCCAAGGTTGTAATTCATCATATATCCATCTATCGTCTAACCAAACAACATCAGACTGTCTAATCTCAACGATATCATCATATAATTTTGGATTATTTTTTTTAACAAAATCAATTTTTTCTTTTGATGAAAGCTTATTTAAACCTTGTTTTAAAACACTATCTTGTAATTGATCTATATATTCATTTACTGCACTACCTGTCATAGCAGATTCAAGTTTTTTGTCCTGAACATATTTTTTCAAGTCTTCTATAAAATTAGGACCTATAGCTTTTTTAAAGTAATAATAATAATGTTTCAAATTCATAACAATATATATAATGGTTTAAAATCTACTCGTCAACGTCTTTAGATGTATTATAAACCTTTCCGTCAGTAAAATTTTGTATCGTAGTTGTAAATCCAAAATCATCATCAGCATCTGCAGTTGTAGGATTTGGAACAACTATAATTCTTTCTTCTCTTTTTTCATTTCGATTTGTGTCAGTATATATATCAGATTGTACTTCTTTAATAACTTTTTGAGTTGAAGCAGGACCAAACAAATAAGTTTTAGCAGTAAATCCTAAAGTATAAACAACTGCTCTTCTCGTTGTAAAATCACCACTATATGTATCTTCATAATTAACGCTGTTTAAAATTATAGGTACATCTCTCTTTATATTTAATTCTGGTATTGCATTTACTGTCACAGTATAATCAGGTTGAAAAAATGGTAATATTTGTTCTATAATTTGTAAACCCGCTTCAGCAGTAGCAGTAAATGAATAAAGATTATAAGATATATTATAAGGAACAGGTGTGTAATTATAATCTAATATTTTACCTTCATTATTTGCTTTAATACTTTTAAATTTTTGAATTCTTGTAAGTTTACGAGAACCATCATAAGATATTCCTGTAATTTCAAAACCCATACGAGGTAGAGTAATAGCAAATTCTCTATTACTTAATGAAGCTTGTTGATCTAGTCTAACTAAAAACTTTTCTTTAGGAGCATAGGCCAAAGGAACTCTTATAGATTGTACAACTGTACCAGATGAGTCTTTTCTTTTAACTTGTATATTATTAAAAATTTGACCAAATGCAATGGTCATTCTTCTCATACTTTCGTTATAAAAATATTTTCCAAACATTAAAAGTCTACCTCACCAAATGGATTTCTTTCTGTAAAATCTAATATATCATCTGTTGTTGATGATGTATCAAAACCAGCTTCTTGGTCTAAATCATTATTATCTGCATATGTATTTGCTTGTGTTTGTATATTATAGGTTTCTAATAAGAAATAATTTGTTTCACCATCTGAACTATCGTTTTCTAATAATAATGAACCTGAACTAGAATCTGCATTTGTTCCATCCTCAAGTGTCATTTGATGTGCTAATTGATCTAGTGTATAAGCATCTTCTGCTTCATCAATTTGTGTAATACCAGTATCTAATCTTTCGTTTGAGTATTCCCAACGTGTCACTCTTAATTTATAAACAGGTAAATTACCTAATTGAAAGAATGGTTCCTGATCTTCTACAAATTGTATTTCAAAAAAACTATTCATCAAAGGCATATAAATTATATCGCCCTCATTAGGTCTACCTGATACAATTAATGTTTGAGGATCGTCAATAGCATTTTGCCATCTTCTTTTAGCTACAGTAAATGTAGTATCTTCTCTAATTTCTAATCCAAATTTACTGATTAATTCTTGTTGGCCAGCAAATCCTTCAGTTGTCTCCATATACATTTCAATTAATGCTGCTTGTGTAAATCTACTTGCAACATCTTCACCTAATATCAAATCTCTGTTTATTAATGTTCTTGGAAGATAATAACAGTCGTGTCCGTATATTTTTAAGCCTTCAATGATAAGGTCTTCGTGTAATCTTTTTTCACTATCATTTCCAATACCATTACCGCCTTGAAAATAGTGGTTAACAGCCATAACATTATCCTATCATCATTGCGGGGTTTAATTCATAAGAATCTCTAATTTCTTTTTCTAGTTTTTCAATGTCTTGTAAAGCTTCTTGGAAAATTTGTTGACCATTTAAAGTCACATTACCAATCATAGTCACACCATTAAACTTAGATAAGTTTGCTCCCCATTGTTTTTTGAACAACGCAGTGACATATCTTTTTAGATAAATGTCATTATAAACATCTGTATATACTGTTGGGTCTAATTTTCTATAACACTCTATTACTAAATATTCACCAACTGTTAAATCGTTTTTCCAATCTTGGTCAATATATAATCTATTATCGTGTTGATTAAATCTTAAAGGTTTTTCACCAACAAGTATGTGGTCTAAAAAATCTAAATGTCTTAATACAACATCATAATTAATAATTGATGTTGAAGAAAAATCATAAAGGTCATTTAATCTTAATTGGTATCTTACATCAAATAAGTTTAGATTACCTTTATCTGAATATGGAAATATATTGATTACAGATATAACACTTTCTGGTACTACAATATAACCTGGTTGTTCTTTCCAAGTTGTAGATACACCGTTTTTTGTGACACTTTCAGAAATATCAGTGTTTATTCTATCGTAATCTGCTTGTGTATATTGATATTTTAAATACGTTCTTCTAATACCATCATAATGATATTGAGCAAAGTATTGTAAAGCCTCATCAATTCTATCTTCAAGTTGGTCATCATCAACATTGATTTCAATAACAGGTTTACCTAATGCTCTTAGGGCGTATTGTTTTAATGTTTCTCTTGTAGCGGGTATTGCCATATCACTCCTTTAATTACTACTATTTATAAGAATAGTAGAATATTAACCAAGAGCGATAGATTGTGCGATAGCAAACGATTCAAGAGCTACTGTTCCAGTTTGATCAGGTAAAGTAATTGTTCTATCAGCAGTAGGATCAGTTGCAGTCAATGTTGTTTCATAATCATCTGCTGTTGAACCCTCAAATGTAAACGATGCACCACCCAAAGCTAATCCTGTAATAGTAGGGTTAGTAATTGTTGGTGATGTTAATGTTTTATTTGTTAAAGTATCTGTTGTATCTCTACCAACTAATGTGTCAGTTGATGTAGGTAATGTTAATGTACCTGTGTTAGAGATAGTTGAAATAACTGGTGTTGTTAACGTTTTATTTGTTAACGTTTGAGTAGCAGCTGTACTTACGATTTCACTACCGCCTGCAGTAGCACCATCGTGTACTCTAAGCGTATCTTTTTGCGTGTCTATACTTACTTCACCTAAGGCACCAGTAAAAGCATCATTTTGTGCTGTAGTTCCTCTTCTAAATTGTAATATTGTTGGCATCTAAAATTCTCCTATTTGTATTTATAATATTTTTACTATGATAACGCTCCTAAATCAATACTTACTGAACTTCCGGAAGGGTCCATATAACTATATAAATTTTTACTTAGGGACACTCCAAAAGCGTCAACTCCTGCGGTCTCAAAAGGGGTTTCTTGTGTTGTTTGTGTTGGATCATAACTTAAATCAAAATTGCCATCAGAAGCTGGGGCAGTAGTAAGTGTTGATTCAGCTAAATCTGTAGCAACATCTGAAAAACTTAATGTACCACTTCCATCAGTAGTTAACACCTGACCGTTAGTACCATCACTAGCACTTAACTTAACCTCTAATGTGTTATTACCTGAATTTAATACGGTTGTGATACCCAATCCACCAACAAATCCTAATGTGTCAGAACCTAATGTAATTATACCTGATGTAGAACTATCATCACTAATTGTTAAATCTGTAGAAATAGCAGCTGTTGATGCGCTTGTAATTCTACCTTGTTGATCAACTGTAATCGTAGGAATAGCAGTTGAACTACCATAAGAACCTGGAGTGACTGCAGTATTTGATAATTCACTTGGACCTATATTAGTAATTGTGTTATTATCAGCATCAATAGTTTTGTTTGTTAAAGTATCTGTTGTTGCTTTACCAACTAATGTGTCAGTAGCATCTGGAAGTGTAATTGTTCTATCAGCAGTTGGATCACCTGCAGATAAAATTAATTCATTTTCATCACTAGTTGTACCTTCAAAAGTAAATGAATTTGTAATTTCAATTGTTGTTGAATTAACTGTTGTAGTAGTACCATTTACTGTTAAATTACCTGTAATGGTTGTATTACCAGATACTGTTAAATTATCATCTACTGTGACTGTTCCACCAGCAGAATCAATTGTTAAATTACCTGAAGATGTATCAATTTCATTTGCACCCGTGACACCTATTTGAACATTTCCTAATGTCGAACTGCTACTTGAAATTGTTCCTGTAATTGTACCAGATACTGTTAAATTACCTGTGACTGACAATCCATCGTCAATAGTAATTAAACTTGAATCAGATGATGAAATTGTTGAACCACTAATTTGAATTACTGAATTTTGTACTGCACTAGTTCCATTACCCAAAAGAATTGAATTTGCTGTAAGTGTATTTGTACCTATACCACCATACGTGACACCTATAAATTCACCAGATTGAAATTCCGCTAAACCTGTGGCTGTTCCACTTTCATTAAAGACCGTTCTTATTGGTGTTTTTTCTGCCATTTTTTATCTCCTAAAATAAAAATAATTCATCAGCAGTGGCAGCAATATTACTTCCAGTTGCTAATAAGAAACTCGCAACAAAAGTATTTGCTGTTGGAGCTCTAAAGTTTAAATAAGCATTAGGTGTACTTAATCCACCACTATTACTATAAAAAGGTACAGATCGTATCGCAGCACCTGTAATATCATCTGCTAATGCAATTGATTTTGTAGTATTACTTGCAACCTCAATTTTTGAGTTTACAGGTAAAGTTGCACCTGATGCTGAAATAGTAATAGCCCCTGTTCCATCTGATGAAATAGTAGCACCATTTAAATTAATAGTATTACCTGATAAGTAAATATCTCTCCATCTCTTAGAAGCCGAACCTATATCATAAGTTTCAGTTGTATCGGGTAATAAACTTTGACCAATACTACTTAAATCATTTGTTTCACTAAAGTTAGCAACAGTGACGATACTATCACCACTATCTCTAATATAAACTTTTCTATCAGAAGTGTTTACAGCAATTTCACCTACTTCTAAATCACTTGTCGTAGGTACTGAAGAAGCAGTTTCACTTCTTTTAATCTTAATTACTGTTGCCATTTAGCCTCCAATTAACTATTATGGATATGTTCCACCGTCAATAGATGTGACTGTGACAACACCTGTTGAAACCGTAAAGTTATCTGAACTAAATGAAGCAACCCCTTTATTTGAAGTTGTTGCTAATTCAGCAGAAATTGTTAATCTATTTGATTCAACTGATGTATCAATACCTTCACCAGTTAAAAATTCTAATGTTTGTCCAAGGGCAACTGAACCTGTTGTTGAACTTTCATCAGTAATTGAAATTGAGCTATTTTGTAATTTAGCATTTGTGACATTACCATCAGTAATTTTAACAGTTGTCACTGCATTAGTTGCTAATTGTGTTGCAGTAATACCACCATCCATTACTTGTAGGGCATCACTAGATACTTCAATCGTACTATTATCAGCAACTACATCAAGTTGATTACCAGTTTTTGTTAATGCATCACCAGCAGAGATTTGACCTGCGCCAGAGAATTGAGCAACTGTAATATTTGTTGTACCTAATGTAGGTGTTCCATTATGTGTAAATACATAACCGTTGTCAGCATTTGTAGAACCTCCTTCAACAAATACAAACGAACCACCTGTAATTTCAGCAGCGGCATCAGCATCTGGAGTTCTTGTTAATACATATGCTGTTGAACCATCTCCTACAACTGAAACTGTATATAAACCATTTTGAACAGGATCAGTTTGATCTTTTAATAATATTCTATCATCTACCGATGGAGTTTGTCCATCAATAGAGAGCGCACCATTTGAACCAGCAGTAATTGTACCAGCACCATTATTATAAGTACCAGCAACGTTTGCTGTTGAAGCATATAAAACCGAATCTTTTACATCTAAACCATTTGCAACACTATCAACATAAGCTTTAGTAGCAGCATCTTGGTCACTTGATGGATCAGATACATTTGTAATTCTACTTGAATTAACATCTACAACACCAGAACCTTTAGGGTCTAATATAATGTCAATGTTTGTATCACCACCAGCAGAAGCTAATGTAATACCACTTCCAGCAGCAGATGGTGTTAAATCTAGGTAATTAACAGCAGAGGCAGTAGTATTTACTACAATCGCTTCATTACCATTTGCATCAGCAATAAATCCGCCATCAGCAATTTTAGGTGCAGTAAGTGTTTTGTTAGATAATGTTGCAGTTCCAGAATCTACATAAGTTTTAATTGCCTTAGCAGAAGCGATTGTATCATCACTAGCTGAAACTGAACTTAAATCTGTATCTAAAACACCAGAAGCTAAATCAGCAACTTCAATATTTGAAATTGAGTTTCCAGTACCATTTGCGTCAAATGTTTTGTTTGTTAATGTATCTGTACTTGAAGCAGTAATAAATCCAGATGATGAGTTATCATAGTTTGCTAAATTATTATCTACAACTAAATCAATTGTACCGTCTGCATCTTGGTAAGTTGCTGTAATTAATGTTTCAGTATTTGAACTGAACATTGCACCAGCAATGTCTTGTATTCTTTCAGTTTGTAATGTGACATTACCTGAAGATACTGAAAAATCTGTCGCATCAAATGAAGCGACACCTTTATTTGTATCAGATGCGTCTTCAGCAGAGATAGTAATTGTATTATCAGAAGAAATTGATGTATCAATACCTTCACCACCAGTAAAAGTTATTGTTTCACCTGTTGATACTGAATCGTTTGAACCACTATCGGCAGCAATTGATAAAGTAGAAACTACTGTACCAAAACTTAAATTTCCTGAACCATCTGTTTTTAGATATTGGCCGCTTGTCCCGTCAGCACTTGGCAACGTAAGTATATAATCACCTGCTAACGAATTAGGTGCTTTAATTCTTACTCTGCTTGTACCATTATTAACACCTTCATATAAATCTATTCCTCCACCAGTTGTTGAGTTATTTCCAACAAGTAGTGTGTCTATTTTATTATTTGAATCTGTTAATATTGCTGATGATGCAGTTAATGTTCCTAAAGTGTGATCTAATTTATCTGTAAAATATTTACCACCTATTACATCAATATTTGCTGCTTCACCATCTGTTTCTGTACCTGTTCCTATAAAAAGTTGTTCACCAAAACTACCGCCTACACCATATGAATAGGCCAGTTCTCCTTGGGCAAGTGCCGATGGTTTACTTGTTCCTGATGATCGTTTAATCTGAAGTATTGTTGCCATTTATTTAATTCCCCTAAAACTGACCACCGCTAAATTTTAATGTTCCAGTTGTCGTTTCTATTGTCGTTCTTGTTGTAAATTTTTGTGTACTTGCATCATATTGAATCAATGCGCCATCTTCTAAGGTTGTGACATTCACATCAGAAAGACCTTTAAATGTACTTGATATTGAACTGCTAGGAACTTGAACAGATACTCTTTGAGGACCTGAATTATTATTTCCGTTAATTTTAGCAATAATGTTAGCCATATATTATCTCTCTTGTAATATATTTATAACAAAAATGTGTTGAAAGAATATTATTTTTATAAAGAAACTTGAGGATGCACTGTAATAATACCTTCTATAACACGTGTAATTGTACTATCAGATGTTCTTGTAATTTCAACATCATAAACATATCTCGCTGGTGCGTCTAATGCAGACGTTTCATCAGCACTTAATGAAAGTGTAATTACTCCTGTTGTTGGAGTAGAAATAGCTGTTGTAATTGTTGTTCTTGTACGAGTAGAAGCGTATCCTAACGCCATTTTAGCAGTTGCAGTATAACCAGTTAAATCAAATACATCACCTGCGTTATCTTTCACAGTGACATCAGAAGTAAAAGTTGTTCCTTGATCTATTCTAAGGTTTGCTACTGCCGCCATTGAGTTTTAACAATTCCTCTTTTATTTTGTTATTGTAGTAATTTGTTAAAACATCAATTTTTTCTAATTCAAGTTCGTGTCTTACTTTTGATTGTAAAATTTCTGCTCTAACTGTAATTATGTTTTTTAAAGAAACAGGTAATTCACTTTCTTTATATACTTTTCCGTCAATCGTAATTGTTTTTTCTTCAGTCATTTCATTTCCTTTTTAATTATTAATTTATTATTTAGTTTGAAGTAAAAGTATTAGTTGCTTCATCATAAACATCACCAACAGAAGTTTCATTTGTTGTTAGTACCCAATGAGGCCATTTAGATTTTGACTTGTTCTCTAAATATTGTCTACCTAATTCTTCTACTAAATTATTGTCTGAATCTGTTAAGTGTATATCGTCAACAACAACAACATCAATTACTTTAAAATTTAATCCTATTTTAGCAAAATAAGCCATATCTATATAAGTCCTAGTACTGAAATTGTTTTTGTTTCTATTACAATCCAACCTTGAGTTGCATCTACATAAATTAATTTATATTGTGTATTATTCGTATTTAATTGAGCATCATTTGGTAAACTTCTAATATTATTACCATTTCCACTTAATAAAACTCTATTAGTAGCAAATGTACCTGCTACATCTACTATTGCTACAGTGTCATTTATTTGTGGACTACTTGGTAATACTACTTCTATTTGTCCGCCAGTAGTATCTAATAAAAATCCTTGTCCTGATTCTATATTAAAAATAGTTGATCCATCAGCATATTTTGTAGGTTGCCAATCGTAATCTTTTCCTGTAGTATAAGCTAATTTTCTTGTTTTAGTACCCATTTAAAATCCTTGTTATCTTATTATTTATAATAAAATTACCGCACTACTTGAAAATTAAATGCCAGATTTATTAATTCTTCTTTATTCTCATTTGCTGTTATATAATGTTTTAAATGTGAATTAAATACAATAATAAAACCAGGCTCCAAAGGTATTTTCCATAGACCGTGTTGTATTCTACCATCTTTATATTTAAAAACAACATTTGATAATTTAGGTCCTGATGATGCTGTATATAATGCAGAGTATTCTGGACTATCTTTTATATTATTAATGTCTAAATGACTATGAGTATTAATTGATTGATTTTGTTTTTGAAATAATGCAGTAATTGATCTTTTTTCATCTATTAGTGGACTTAATGCAAATCCATATTCGACAAACCAGTGATCTAATACATAAGTTCTCAACCATTCAAATTCTTTAAGATAAGGCATTGTATAATAATCATTTAAATGCCAGTATTCATCTGATACAATTTTATTTTTTTTTCTACAATTAAATAAACAAAGATTTTTTATTAAATCTGGTGTGATTTTTGTTTCTTTAGGAATTTTAATTTTTAATAAAATGTCTTGGGTAAGTTTTTTTTCAAACCAATTTCTTTTAAATTCTTCAGAGGTCATAATCATAATATAATATATTTTATAATGTTAAATATTATCCCAAACAGATGTATCTGGATTCCATACAAGATTATTAGTTTCGCTACCCTCTGTTCTACTTAACCATCTCTGATTACTTTCGTCCCATTCAATTGATCTAGGATTACCATTATCGTAATTGATTACAGTAGGAAAAGCAATAGGTGCTTCCCAAACACCTGTAGTAGTATTTAATGTCCAAGATGCATAATCATTGAACTTTGGTGAATAAAATATATCATTTGTTTCATCATAAATATATCCAATACCAGCACCGTTTGCTCTTAAAGCTTTTGATTGATCAGCAGATGGTGTTGTTTTTTCTTCATCTGAATAATGAACACCCATTAGAGTATTTATTGATGTTTGTTTCCAAATAGGCCAACCTGTAGAATTTTCTAAAAATTGTCTACCTAATTCTTCAACTTCATTTCCTTCTGCATTTGTTATTATATCATTAGAAACTACTACAACATTTAAAACTTTACTATTTAATCCTATTTTTGCGAAATGTGCCATATTTTATATTCCTATGCGTAAATACGATATCTTAAAATTACAGTTCCAGCTTGAACTCCTGCTGGTACACAAGGTACTTTTGATATACCTCCACCGCCGGCACCAGTATTTGGTCCGTTTCCAAAACCGTGTTGACCTGGAGTTCCTGGTTGTTGGTACCCACAACCTCCGCCACCGCCAGAGTAATATTTTGCTACGCCTGAGATTGAAGTTTCTGCACCATCTCCACCAGGTGTTGCTTGACCGCCTGAGGCACTTTGACTTGCGCCACCGCCTCCACCACCAGAAGGTCCAGGTGTAGGACCGCCAGAATTTCCTTGAGGAGGTGCTACAGGTGGACTATTTCCACCGCCACCAGATCCTGTTGCCCAAGGTGGAATACTTTCTCCACCAGCTCCACCACCGGATCCACCACTTTGTCCATTCGTTGGACCAAAAGCTGATCCACCGCCGCCACCACCAGCAGATGTAATATTTGAAAAAGATGAGCTTCCACCCGGTCTTCCGTTATAATTATTTTGTGGACCTGGACCAGGCACACCCGCCGCACCTACTGAAATTGGATAAGTTGTAGCTGTGACTGTAATACCAGAATTCGCTGCTAATGGCGATGCAGTATGAGGTGATGCTAAAGGATCAGAAGTGTTTTTACCCTCTCTGAAACCTCCGCCGCCTCCGCCGCCATATCTATTATTACCATTCGCACCTCCACCAGCGACTACTAGATAATCTACGTTTCCAGGTGATGCACAACCACAAATGCTATTTACTACAAAACAACCTGAAGACGTAAATGTGTGTACTGCATAATTACCATCAATTGTTTTACAACCACCCTCAGCACATATAATTGATGGTGGAATATAAGGATCGTCAACTGTTAATGCAGTTCTTACTGAATTTTCTACTACAATCCAACCTTGTTCTGAACCAGTATAAACTAATTCTGCTATTGTATTATTTGTGATTAATTGAGCGTCTAATTCTATACCTCTAATTTTAGAACCACCTCTACCTATAACACATCTATTTGTACCAAATGTTCCTGAATGGTCTATAATACCAACAGCATCACCTTGGCTTGGATTTGAAGGTAATACTATTTCTATTTCTCCACCTGTAGTATCTAATAAAAATCCTTGTCCTACAGCAGCATTATATACTGTTGAACCATCAGCATATCTTACTGATTCCCATTGAATATCTTTTCCTAGTGTATTTGAAAGTTGTCTTGTTTTAGTTCCCATAATAATTTCCTATTATAGTGGTAAGTATCTATATTGTATTTCAGCGCTAGCCGCAGGAGCAACTTGAAAAGTTAATGTTGTTCCAGATATTGTATAGTCCGTTGTTGGAACTAATACAACACCGTTTACGATTACTAAAATATCATTTACTGATCGACCACTTGTTATTGTAAATGCTGTTGTTGAACCATCACCTGTATCTGTACCGCTTGAATAAGATAAAGATATAATATTTGACTTTTGTATCTTTTTTAAAGCAGCAGCATCAGTATCATATACTAAAAATACATCATCAGAAGCTGCAGTGGTTGCAAGTTCTGTATGACCTGTGATTACCGTTGCATCTAAGTTTGATTGTCTTATCTTTGCCATATCTTATCCTTAAATTGGTAGTTCCCTTATTACTACTGAATCCTGATCAGCAGGTGCAGTACCAAAAGTTAATGTTGTTCCTGAAATTGTATAATCAGTTGTGGGTTTTTGAACCAGACCGTTCAATGTCACAATGACTTTATCAACTGTCATACCTTGTGTGATAGTGAAACCTACAGTTGAACCATCACCTGTATCAGTTCTAACATTTATTTCTGTCGGCTTGTCTTTAGCCTGAATATATCGTACCATTTCTATTACCCGTTTTTCTCTTAAACGTCTTCTAAAACTGATAAAACAACATCAATAGAAGAACCAGCTGATGCTTCAGCTCTAATTACATCTCCTGCAGTTCCGTTGTTCATAAGAACTAGTTTATTTCCTTGCATTATTTCAACTGTTGTATTACCAGGAACTTTTAAATCTTTTACAATATATCCATCATTTGTTGCATCGTAGTTATCTAAAAAGATACCCACTGTTCTTTCAGATGAGTTTTTGTTGCAGATTGAAATTCCGATAACAATTGATTCTAATGCAGATGAACCAGCGCCAGCAGGTGTTGTGTAAACAGCATCTCCTGATGCACCAGTGTTCGTACTAATATCAGCTTTTACTTGTCTTTTAAAATCGTTAGCCATTGTTAACCCTTTTTATTATTTATACACGAACTACAAGATTAAATTAAAAAATTCAAAACTATTTTCGTATATACTTATTTATATTTATATTATTCTTAATTAACCTAACGCAATAGATTGAGCTATTGCAAAAGGTTGTGTCGCAACATTTACATTATCTATTGTAATTGCTGCACTATTTAAACTAGTTAAACCACTTAGAGCGCCACCAGTTAAAGTAGCAGTTCCATCAGTTAACGTTGTTGACGTTAAACTTGTTAAACCAGTAATTGTCGAATTAAGTGATATTGTTAATGTATCTGTTGCGCTCACTGTCGCTGATATACCACCCGATCCCACAAAATTTAATATATCACCACCCTGTATAGTTTGAGTAGTTGATGTTTCATCTCTTATTATAAAGTTGTTTACACCACCTATAGCTTCATTAATAGCAGCAATAACACTTGATTTATCAGATGTTAGTAAAGATGATAAATCACCTACATCTGTACCTAGACTATTAAACGTTGTTCTAAACGTATTAATTGTATCTGTTGTTGCTACTGATCTTGTTGCCATTATTTTTTAACAACCTCTTTAATTAAACTTTTAATTTCTCTTAATTCTGCTTTCAAGTTATTTATTTCCTTTACAGCACTTCTTATTTCATCACCTTGTTTTTCTCTAGCTCTTATTCTAGCCATATAAATTGAATATTCACTTGTATTGGTATTGACAATTCCATTTGATTTTGTATCTCTAACTAAATTATCAAATCCTTTTACTTTCAATCTCGTCATATTAAACTGCTAGTGCTATAGCCCTCATATCTCTTATAATAGGTGGGTATGATGATATACTACCTGTCATTGTAATTTTAATTTGAAAACTTGTGAAATCGTGTACACCTGATACTGAATATTTGTATTCTTTAAATGTAATATCATCTTCAGCAGGTGTCACTGTTGTGTCTTCACTACCATCGCCATTAAATGCAGTCCAAGTTATATCTTCAATTTTTCTTTCGTCTTCAGGTCCCAATACTCTATAATAAACTTTAACATTTGAACTTGATCTTACATTTTGAGTAAGTCTTACGTCTAAAGATGTTGATGAATTTTCAAGTATAATTGGTTTTGTTAAATATACTGCCGCAGTTGATGTTCCTGTTGATGCTGTATCAGCAATATAATTTGGTGTATTTCCAGAAGTTGGATTATTTAATCTATTTGTAATTGTAAATACACTCATTCTTTGCGTATCCAATACTGGTGAAAGTTTTGTATTTGTAGTTGAAAATTCTAATATTGTCCAAAAAGATTTTTGGCCAGACATTTCATTTGTTTCATTAATACCACTCATTACTGCTTGTGGTGCACCAAAGTAAACATTGTCTGTATTTACAATTGAAAGTTTATTTGCATTTGATGTTAATGTAAACTCTGATTCTGAACCGTGAATAGATTTACCTGTTGATGGTCTTATGTAATAATTAATACCTGTTCCTGGTAATTGTAAAGTTTGAATACCAGACAAATTAATAACATCAAAGGTTCTATTTTGAGTTGCTTCAACTGTAGCACCACCAATATCACCAGATGCTGTAGCAGATGTTGAATCAGGTAGTGTTATATCATAACTGTCTAAAGTTATATTTGAAATATTAGTAAATGTTGCATTTAAAACATCAGCGTTAATACCATTATATGTTCCAGATGCTATACCAGATATAGTGACATTATTATCTGTACCATGCATTCCGTGATTTGGATGGAAAACTCTAATTACATCTGAACCATTTGTCGTTCTTAATGGATTATTTCTTAATGTTCTTGTCGGTAATGTATCATTTGTTAATGTTATAGTACCTAACACATTAGAAAATTCTGCTCTTCTAATTTTAAATTTCATATCTTCGTTTTGATCAGCAGTCCAAGTCACACCATTTTGTGATTTAAATAAAACACCTGCATATGGTTGTTGTGATATTGTTCTATCTGAATCTAAAGCAGTTTGACCTAATCTTGCAACAAATACATTATAATCAGTTGAGTTAGCCATTACAACAAAAGCATATTCTGTATTTTCTTGTAAATAAACAGGACTAGAAAATGTAAATTTAGTTGCTGTTGTTCCATCTGAACTTATTGATACATCATCAGGATTTTTAACAACTTCTGAAAATGGTAAAATGTGTTGACCTGGATAACCATTAACAGTATCTCTAATTTGTAATGTCACAGGAACATTATCATCTTTTGATTGAAAATATAAATCAATAGATGTTAAGAAAACTCCACCCGCATCATCAATCATAAATGTTTGTGCTAATGGATCGTGGTATCCTACTTGTCTTGCTGCACCTCTTTGAACATCTGTTCTTGTAATATTTTCAGTTTCGTTGGTTGCTCTAAATTCAACACCTGCTGTTCTTGTTGAAATTATTGTATTTTGTACTGTTTCTAGCACACCTCTTGCGATATATTCTGCATTGGCAGCTGTTTCAGGTGCTACTGTTAAATCATTAGTAGATGAACTAGTTAATCTAAATTGTCTCTGACCTGTTCTCCATCTAGGATTTGCGTCAACAGTTGGGTCAGGAATTGCAAATGAACCTGATACAGCACCATTTGAATCTGTCACCAAATTACCACCTAAAGAACCTCCTGTTGGAGTTATATAAGCAGTAATATCATCACTATCAAAATAAGCGTAAACTCTTGTGTTTGGTTTTAGTCTTGTTGCACTAAATGTTAATGTTCTACTTCTAATAAATGGAACAAATGCCACAGATATAATTCTATCACCAATATTTTGTGTAATTGTTTTAGGAACTAATACTTGTCTAATACCTGTTCTTGTAGCAGTACCTGTTCTAGTAGTAGTTTGTATGTCACGTTGCATTACTCTCCAACCGTGACCTCCTCTTTGTTCAAATTGTTCTGTACTATTTGTAGTTGATACACCAGTCCAATGATTTTGCCATTCATTCCAAACAGTTCCTAATTCTACAGATGTTAAATTTGGATTTCCTGATTCTTTAACTAAAGTATCCCAAGAGCCATCATCATTACTAATAACTAATTCTGGTGCTCTTTTAGTTTCTTTCCATTCATCTGTTTGAGGTGTTAATGTAATAGAACCAATCCAAGTAAATATACCAAATGGATTTACATTGATTGCTTTACTTGCATACGGTTGATCTATTAAAGTTTGTTCTGTGTAAGGTAAAGTAATTAGATCACCTGTTTTAGCATAATTTGCTGCTGTTCTATCAGCGGCAACAATCGCAGTTCCATCATCATCTCTTTCAATTAATTGTATAGCATCTTCATTAAAGGTAGGTCTTAATTCACCTTTTGCGTAATCAATAGAAACTTTATAATCTTTATTTCCAGGATCACCAATACCGTGACCAACAAAATTATCTACAATAAATCCATTTTTAAATCTATCAAAACCATCTACGTCTTGTATTTGTAAAGATTGAGCAGAAGCTTCTAATAAAGAAAGTTGAGTATAGTATTCAACATTTTCAATTCTCTTTTCTAATCTTCCAATATCTCTCATAGTATATCTTCGATTATCAACTGCTTCAATACCTACATCAGCAGTATCTAAAGTATAACTAGGTATAAACAATGTATATAAATGCATTGCATTATCTAAAGTACCAGGAACATCTGGATAGATTGAACTTGCACCTTTTAAAACTTTAAAATTACCTTCTTTATCTAAAAATATTTTATCTACTCTTTGTAAATAATATTCAAAATCAGAAGTAATATCTGAATTAAATTTAACTACGTCAACAACTGACGCACCTACACCGTCATACGATCTGTCTTGAGCACCAGAATTAATTGTTGAAGCATCATCAACTCTAGGTCTAAAATCTAACGAATCTCTTAATTCATATCTTTCACCTGTTGTTGTAGATGTAAAACTTGGTATATTTTCATAATCAACAACACCTGAATATGAATCTACATCAAAGAAATCTCCTGCACCGTGTGAGAAATAATCAAAATCTACAAGTAATCTTCCTGTAGGTGTTATCTCACCTGTTTTTAATACAAGTCTTCCAATATCATAAAAGTTATCTCTTTGACCTGTATCTAAATCAAATCTATCTATAATATCTGTATCACTTGAAGTTGCTGCTGTTGAAAAATTTGCTGACATATATACAGCGTTAATTTGATAAACGTCAGCTTTACCTAAACCAATTGTACCATTTTCAATAGTAGTTTGATTCGATATTGCAACTGTTGAATTTGAATTTAATGTTTTTGATTTAGAATTAGCAACTGTTCTATTTACTGTTGCCAATATTTTTACTTCGTGTGAAGCATAATTTGTACCAAAATCTATATTTAATGTTTTGCCTGTTGGTGAACCACCTAAATTAAATATATTATTACCCTCGTGGTTATTACCAGCTAAACTAAATATGTCACCTACAGCACCTGAAGGACCTGAACCTAATGCAGTAATTGATACTAAAAAGTCTAATTCAGCAAATGCACTAAATGTCTCATTTGTTCCTGCTGTTAATGTAATATCACCATTAGATGTTAATGTACCAGTAAATTGTCTTCTAACTTTAAAACTTGTATCCGATACACCTGAATTAGAAGTTGTTTTTAAAGTTTTAATTGTTTGATAAGGTAATTTAAATATAGAAATATTTTTTTCAGGTGATTGAATTTTTGATCTTCTTCTCGTTATTCTTGTTTTAGTAGAAGCAGCAGCAGTGACTGAAGATAGAGTTAAACTACTATTTGAAATAATAGCTTCAATTAATTTTGTTTCAGTATTACCACTATCATTTGTGAAAGAAATTGAATCACCTATTTTTAATTCATCTGTAAATCTAGTATTAATACCTGTCACAGCTGCACTTCCAGAACTTACATCAATAGAACCTGATAATGTTAATTGATCACCATAAGTAGAATCTAATGCAGTGTCAGCAGTGTACGTAGGTGAACCAGCCATACCAATTTGTTTAATATCTGGAGCATCAAAATTTGTAGCACCTTTAAATCCTACAACATCAGCTTGTATAACTGCTGTATTTGATGATGTTCCACCAGTGATTGTTTCACCAGCACTAAACTCTCCAGAAACAGATGACACAACAACAACACCGTGAGCAGCACTACCACCTGAACTATATGCCGTCACATTTGTAGCAGTTGTACCTGTTTCATCATACAATTCAAAAGTTGTACTTGATGGATTTCTAACAGTAAATACATCAGAAGATACAGATGTAGAATCTACTTCAAATCCTGTAGCGCCTGAAATTGTAATTTGTTGTCCTTCTATAAAATTATGACCACCCGATATTGTCACAACACCTGGACTAGCAACTGTAATACCGCCATCAATTGATTGTGTTTCTGTAGTTGAGATTGATTGAACAACACCAGTTGCTCCTGAAGTTGCTCCAGTCACAATTTCACCTATTGTGAAAGTTTGAGCAGTTGTAATATTTAAATGTGTAAACATTACTATGTCATATAAGTAATGTCTATAAATTGCTGACGTTAAACTAGAACTCGCTAATATATTTGAAGTGGCACTACCTGAAATATATTCAAAACCTTTTGATTTTGCTCTACCTATTTGTGGAACATTAACTCCATTAGTTGATTGTTCAGTACCACGTGATGATGTTGCTGTTTTATAAAGATTAATTGCTTTAAACGCCTCTACAGCACCTGATACAAATCCTACATCAGGTGAACCATAAATATTTGTGACATTTATAAAATTACCTAAATCAAATCTTGTAGAAAAAGCATTTTCTGTATCAAAATCTCTAGCTTTATCTACATCAATAAAAGTTGTTCCTAATTTTTCTATTTCATAACCTTTAACATATGCTTTACCTGGTGACATACCAATAGCAAGTTTAGTTGCATCACCACCATTACCTGATGTATAGATACCTCTATTATTACCAGATATTAAATGTTCTCTAACATCAATATCAAAAGGTCTTACTGTATAGTCACCTGATTCATCATATGTTCTTCTCGCAAATGTTTCTTCTAATACAGCATATTCAGTTGTTCTAACTCTATTTTGTAAAATACCATTTGATAATCTTAATAATTCAATAAAGTTTGAATCTTCTGTTGATGTTAATGTTTTTTTAGCTAATGTTAAATCTATTTTAAATCTATGAGCGCCTGGTGCACTAACATTTGAAGAACCTGCAGCGTTATCATTTAACGAACCATCATCATTTGGTGTCACAAATGATTCTGCAACTGTTAAACCAACTCTATAACTAGGTGTGTTTGTATATTTGTCAAGTATTAAAACTTGATTAGAAACTTGAACGTGAAAACCATTTATGTAATATACACCCTCTTGTATTTCTGCGGCACAACCTGTAGCAGTTGTATCAACCACACAAGTAATTGTTGTTGATGAACCATCTATTGTTGCAGTTCCTGATAATGTTTCACCATCAGTAAATGATGTTGCAGTTTTTGAAGTACCAGAGTCAATATATTTTACAAATAAAGTATCTGGATCAGTTCCATCTGTTGCTACTGTATTTACAACTCGTGCCTGAACTCCTGAAGTACCACCTGTTAAAACAATATCACTAAAACTTGAAAGACTAATACCACTTTCAATGCTAGATAATTTAACAGCATAATATTCTAAGTCATATCCAATTTCACCAGGAATTATCATTGCACCTTTATCAAAAAGATGATCAGATACTCTTTCTATCTGGTTTTGTAATTGTGTTTGGGACTGTGTTAATTCTCTCGCTTGAACTGCAAATGACGGTCTGAAAAGTATTCTATGAAACTTTTTACTTTCCGTAAAGTCATCATAATATGGCGAGAGGTTAAAGTCAGTTGGACTTGGCATTTTCTCTCCTAAAATTCAACAATCAATTTAACATTTTCGGTCTGATCTGAAGCTCTTGTGATTGGTGCTCTTTGTTCAACATATATCACATCACCAGCATCTCTATCAATTTCTGAACCTGCATAACCACTAGTAAAAGAAATACTATCTACTGTAGAAGTAGAACTTGATGGTGTTCCAGTTTGTCCTGAACTTTGACCTGTAATCGTATTTGTTCCTGAAAACGCTGTTAAATCACCACTACTATCAGAACCTTCATCATTAAATCTAGTTTGTATATAATATAAAATTTTATTTGATGAATCATATTCAACAACTTTACCAACCGCTCCAGTAGTGGCTTGATTGATTTCTTCATCTACTGTAAATGAACCAGAAGCACTTGATAATAAAATTGCTTTTGTTCCTCTAAGTGTAGTTGAACTTGCAGCAGATCCACCTGAATTTGGGTCTCTAATTAAACAAACTCGTCTAAAATCATTTTCAGTTGTGAAGTCACCTGAATTTGAAGTTTCTGCACCTTCAAAATTTACATTCAACATTACAAAATAACCACCTAATTCTTTTATTGCGTTTGCACCGTGTCCACCATAAGATGAACCTGAAGTTTTTAAATTTCTAGGTTCAATTATACAATCTAATTCAGTTCCTGTAAGTGAACCAGCACCTGCAGAATTAATTTCTGATAATAAGATATAACCATAACTATAACCCGAACCTACATTTGTGACAGTCACTCCAGTGACATCTCCTCCAGCACCAACAGTGACAGATACTTCACCACTTGAACCATCACCGTGTATTGAAATACCTGTATGTGTTCCTGGTGTTCCACCTGTTCCCGCTGTTTTAATTTTTACTATGTTTATACCACCATCAACTGCTGCAGCAGAAACTGTACTATTTGTAGATACTGCCATAAAATCAGTTGATAAGAAATTTGCTTGTTGAGAAGCAGAAAGCGTGTACATATATTTCCATTTATAACCATCACCTGTTGTAATTATAGATGTTGATGTACCTGAAGGTTCATTTCCTGCGATCACTGCTGAACCATTATTATTGTCTAAACATTTGTAAACATTATATTCACTTGTCACTACATAAAAAGTAGAATCATATAAAGATGTAGCTCCACTATCTGCAGTTTGAACTGAAGATGAGGAACCAGTCACATAATGACCATAGTCGTGTCTGTAATAATCGTAAACTGTTCCTGCAGTCCAATTTCTTCTAGGTATTACATATGAAATATCTGAACTAGTGACTTTTTTGGCAGCTAATAAATCGTCAAAAGTATAAAATTCTTCTTGTATTGAATCTATAGGTGTAGGAGGTGCTGAATCACTTCCTTGATATTCTGTTCTACTATCAGGTCTAGTTTGAGTAGTCCATGCTTGTGGTCTACCTATACCCAAATAATATACATTTGGTGTTGCCTCTGAAAATGACTCATAAAATTGTTCTGAATTATGAATCCTAAATTTATTTGTAATAATTGCTGCCATTTTTTTAATTATCCTTTATCATATTTATACAAGTTTTTATCATTTAACCTAATGCGATTGACGCTGCAATAGAAGTTAATCCTCCAGTTATTGCATTTATTTGAGTTTGAATATTTGAACTAACACCATTTAAATATTGAAATTCAGTGTTTGATACACTACCATCTGCAATTGAAGTAGCGTCTAAACTCGATATTGATATTGACATCTCACTACCATTTAATGATGTATTTACTCCACCTGTTCCTAAAATAGAGAAATTTCCACCCAATCCAACACTTACAGATGTAGAACTTTCATCTCTAATTGATATTGTAGGAAAAGTATTTGAAGTATCAAATGTTTTATTAGTGATTGATTCAGAACCGGCTAAAGTGGCAAATGAACCATCTTGTAGAGCAGTATTAAATTCAGCAGTTGTACCTGTTAAAGTACCCTCACCTAAATCTAATGTTAAAGTATTTGAAGCGCTGTCAATTGTTTTATTTTCTATAGTATCAGTTCCAGTTGGTGTTAAAATAGCACCTGGTTCAAATTGTGAATTTGATGAATTATAAATTAAACCTTGACCATTAGAAACTCCAGATACTGAAAATTGTAAATCTGTACCATCACCTAATGCGGCATATAATTCTGTAAAGTTAGCGTTTATTATTTGACCACCAGTACGTATCGTACTACCAGTACCGTCATTCGCCGTTATTCCTACATTAATTGTTTGTTTAGACATTTTTTCTCTTTTTTTATATATTTATAACTAATTAAGCGGCATCCATTGTAATATTTGTTTGATCAAATGTATCTTGGTCTTCGTCAAAACTATCAGATGAATTTATCCATATTTCTGCTGGTATTGCTAAATTAGTTTTTAATCTATAATTGAAATCACTTAAATTATTTAACTCACCATCTATTGAAGTATTTTGAGTGCCTGTTAATCTTAAATCTGCAATTTGATCAATTCTTACTTGACTTGAATAAAACTCACCTAACAACAAATTACCTACACCTTTCATTGTTGGTCCAGCAGCAGGAACACCAAATCTGGTTGTATTACTTCTAATATCAGTTTTTTCTTTTATAATTACAAGATTATTAAATCTATAATATGATGTTAAAGTCACATCTCTAGTATTTGAAGTAAAGTGATCACTTGTTGAGTCATTAAAGTCAGGATCAACTCCTGCCAATGGTGAAACTCTCAATGTTGTTCCATCAGTATCTGTTCCCAATCTTCTACCAAAGATAGTAGAGAATAAAGTATTAATAATACCTTGAATAGGTGTAAATGATTTACCAGAATTTATTGTTGTAATATTTCTTAATTGTACATCAACTCTTTCCGTAATATCAACTTGACCTGTAAAATAAAAACCAGCAGCGTGCATAGTTTTCTTAAATGAATCTCTCCATTCATTAATTGAACGACCAACTTTAATAACGTAAGAGAAGTCCTGATAGTATAAGCTATCTTGTAATCTCATTGTAGTTTCAGATAAATGACCATCTTGGTTAATAAATTTACCTGAAGTAATTGCAGTTGCAGAAACTGTGACTGATGCTGTTCCTTGATCAAAAATTTTAATTGTTGCAGTTGCGCCACCATCTGATGTTATAGTCACATCTGTTCCAAATACGCCAGTTGCATTACTTAAAGTTAAAATACTTGTACTATTATCATATGAAACAATCGTTGCAGTAATTGATGTTGAACCATCAGTTCCTACAGCCGAAACATTTTCACCAACTGAAAATGAACCTGAAACATTTGTAAGTAATAGTTTTGTTCTTAAAGATATTGTAGGAGGACTAGGAGATAATTCGTGTTGAGCGCCTGATTCTAAAATATCAATTGATTGAATTCTACCAATTTCACTACCATATGCATAAACAACTGCATTTGAACCATTTGTATCATCAACTACAACGGTAGGTAAACTTAAATAATTTGAACCACCACTTATAATTCTAATATCAGTTATATCACCAGAACCTGTACCACTTTCTTGTACAATTTTATTTCCTGTATATGGATCACCTCTTACAGTTTCATCTTCTAAAACTATATGATCATCTGTAGAAGATGTGGATTCTTCTTGTGTAATACCTCCATTAACAACAGAAACTTTTGCTCTTGCAGAACCTCCACCAGTTCCTGTGTTTGTAAAAACTAAATCATCACCTATTTCATAACTAGAACCACCATTGTCAATAAACAAATTAGTAATAGAACCTCTACCAATATCGCCTACATTTATTGATGCACCTGTACCTCCACCAACAACTGATAATATTTCACCTTGTTCATATAGAGTACCATCATTTGTTAATGATATAACGCTTGGTATACCTGTTATTGTTGCTTTTATAAAAATATCATCAGTATCATTTTCAGTTCCTCTTATTTCTTCACCTACTGTAAATGTACCTGAAATTGTGTCTTCATTTAAAATAAATTCTGTGACTTCGTTTTCACCAATAATAAATTTAAATGCGTTTTCTATTGTAGCAGTTGCGCCTGATGATTGTCCTGTAATTTGCCTACCTATTAAATTTTGAGTATCACCTATTGTCGCTATTGCTCTAAGGATTAAATTAGAATCCCATTTTCCATCGGATGCTCTTAAAACTTGATCTCTAGGATATATTGTTTCAGAATTTTCATTAAACAATAATCTAAAAAATAATTCGTGTCCTCTACTTGTACCTTTTGCACGATAAAGAGATTTTACATTTTTAATTAATTTTCTTTTATCAACATTACTACTCAAAGTTTCTGGTAATGTATTTAAAAATTCATTTCTAAACTTTGTTAAAAAACTTGATATTACTTTATCAGGGTCTCTAAAGTTTAATAAGTCTTGTATATTATTTACAGGATTAGGCCTATATGAATTTATTGTAGCACTTGCGTTTGATGAATTACCCAAAATAGTTTCACCGTCAATAAATTTATCTTGAGCAGATATGAAAAGCCTATCATTTGTTAAATCTTCTGATAGAATTACAGCAGTAGCATTTGAAGTTTGACCTGTGATAGTTTCACCTCTTGTAAATTTACCATAAGTAGAACTTTCTAAAATAATTTTATCACCAGCGTCTAGTTGTGTTCTATCTGTGTCTAAACGTGAAGCATCTAATAATAAATTATTTTCTTGGTTTGTTTCTGTTTCTAATAATATACCTTCTGTAGTTTGAACTGAAGTCACTCTCAATTCAGCAGACTCCATAAATGTATAATACGCTTTTACAAACTCTAAAAATTTAGGATGGTCCTGAACAATAAAATCAGGTACCTGTGAATTTATTAAATTAGTTATTTTGTCTTTAAAAGTAGCCATTTATATTTAATAGCTTGTTGTAGTATTATATCCTACGCCTGCATCAGCAGAGCCACCTACAAAAGTATCCGCCTCGACATTTATTATGGAATTTTCTGTGTCAATTTCTAAAATTTGATCTCTAACAGGTATTATATCATTTGAACTTGTTTGAACTGTTAACTCAATTACTGTTGATGTTGATCCTCTTATATTTTCAACTGAACCAATATTTAATGAATTAATTGTAATCTGTCCTGTTGAATAATTAATTGTTCCTTGTGTATTATTTGCATATGTTCTTACACCTGATACAAGATAATATCTTCTTACATTTCCTGCACCATCATCATCAAGGTAATATACATTTGTTGTATCACCAGTGACTTTAAATCCTGTAGAACTTAAAATACCACCCATTTCAGATTTATGTCCTGAATGAGGATTATACAATCCATTTCTAAAATAGATGTCGTATCTTGTAGATGAGCCTAATGTTGGTGTAAAATTTTTTCTAATTTTTAAAGTTGTAATATTTGAAAGTATTGAAGTATCCACATCATCAATTAATTCTACGATTTTTGAATACCTAAACATTGTATCAAATTTTTGAAGTGTTGATGTATTATAAGAAGATAAAGAATTTAAAATATTTGATTTTAAAGTATCAGAAGTTTTTGTTGTTGCTTTCTCATCATATCTAACGGTAGACGTTAATATAATTGATGTAGTTTCAGGATCAATAATTTCAGTATTTACTGAAGCAATATTATATTTTTTTAATGATGTTTTAATACTTTCTTTTGTAGTATTAGTTAGAGTAGAACCTGATGCTGCTTTTATTGCAATCTTAACTGTTCCATAAACTGGAGTTTCATCATCTTCACCACCCCAAGCAGATACTGATAATGCATTAGGATAAATTTCTTTAACCAATGTTTCATAGTCAGACGTTGTCACTGCTCTATCTTGCGCAGAATATTGTAAAGGTGCATTATATCTTATGGACTCTTTTGTTTCAGCATCAACTCCACCTTGAGCACTTGAAACTACTGAAACTACAACATCACTAAAACCATTTATTGTACCACTTAAAGTAAATGACGAAGCACCATTTGCTTCAGTTATGTTAGTCACAATATATTCTAATCTTACAATATTTCCATCTGATAATGATTTACCAATAACTCCATCACCAAAATAAATTTCAAATTTACCATCTTCAATTTCTTGTATAAAATAAACTTTTGATGTACTATCTAATTCTGTAATTCCTGACGCTAAAGTATATGTTGAAATTGTAGTATCACTTATTGAATTTTGAACTTGAACTTTTAATGTTGAAGTATCTACTTTTGCTGAAGGAATAATAAATCTTTGATCAGGATCAGTGGAATCTACAGTATAGTTATAATTAACTAAAGTGCCTTCATATAAAGATACATTTGAAAATTGATAAACACCACTCGATGGTGTAATTGTTTTAGCCTCATTTGTAATAAATTTATATGTTTCACCTCCAATAAGAGATGTAAAAGTTGTTCCTTTAGGCATTGTGACACTTGCGCCTGTAGCATCTCTTAACAATATATTAACTACTGCAACTGGTGATCTTACAGAAGTAGGAGTATATCCTATCATTTTTGCTATTGAAACTATATTTTTTCTAAGGTCTGCACTATCTAAATACATTTCATTTGCTAACATATTAGCATTGAAACTTAAATAGTGTGAATTGTAAGCCAACAAATCTAAAAGAACAGCCATACCTGAACCTTCAAAATTATAATCTTGGAATTCTGATTGACTTTGTAAAAATTTTTTTAAGTTTTCTCTTATTTGAGAATAATCTAAATCTGAAACTTCTAATTTATTTGACGCCATTTTATCTTAATCTTTCTAACATTGTTGTGACTTGTTGTGGTTCATTTACACCCCTTACATAAAAATAAATTGATACCGCATAAGAATTTTCATCATAAATTGGATTAGCAACTATTTCATTTACTCTTACTCTAGGTTCATAATTTTTAATTACTTCTTCAATTTTTCTTTCTAACTGAACTGCAGTTAGTGGTGTTAATGGTTCAAATAACAAATTTCTAACACCACAACCTAAAGTAGGTTGAAAAGGTCTTTCATAATAATTTGTATTAATTAAATTTCGTAAACTTCTTTTTACAGAATCAACATCTTCAAGTCTATTTACGTCATTTGTGACAACGTTTCTACCAAAGTCTAAATCTAAATCTTTAAATAATTGATTTATTTTTTTACTCTTATTAGTAATTGACGCATCGTAATTTGACATAACTTTAATATTTATACATTAATTTGAAAAAACATTAATAGAACCTTGTATCATATTTCCTAAGTCAACAAAGTCGCCAACTCTACCCAAAGGTATACCATTTATTCTTACAGTTGATGAACCTGTAAATAAAATTTGATTTGGGTGGTCAATACACGCAGGAGGTGGATTGGGATTAGTAATTGTGTGAGGTGCAACCGCTGCTCCTATTACAGCAGCAAGTATACCATTAATTCTTACAGTAGATTGTGGTGTTGTAATAAGTGTTGATATTGTATCACAACCGTGACCTGTTGATAATAGATCACCCACTCTACACGCTGCTGGCATTATCTTCCTTGGCCTCGATTAATCTTAAAATTACGTCTTTTTTGTTTATTCATTGTGGAATAACTAATTCTTGTTGGATTATTACCCATAGATGTTTTCTTTTTTACACCTTCAATTTTAGTTGCTATTCCATATTGTGATTTTTTTGCCATTACTTACTTAATTTCTTCTTTCTACCCCAAGGTAATTTAATTGTTTCAGTTATTTCATAACCTTTTTTACTCATATACTTGACACCTATAAATCTATCTTTAAATTTTGATTGAACTGACTTAACAGCTCTCTTTAAACTCAATTGTGTAGTAGATTCTTCAGTACCTGTTGCGTTCCAAAACTCATATGTTCTCATTTTACTCATATTTTTATGCTCCATTAAATAAATCTTCATTTGCTGTATCTTTTTCTTCGTGTTTACAATTTGTACAACAAATTATTGTTTCTTTTTCACCATTCTCTTGCAAACAATAACCTTTACAGTGACAGTCGTGTCCGCAGTTTTGACAATGTTTCATAGATTTCCTTTTTTTTGAATATTTATGTTAAAAATTACAACTTGCTGTAGCAGTGGTTGTTCCATTTTTAACCATATCAACTATTTTTTCTTCAGTTTTTATATTTTTATTGATTGATTCGTTTTTTTCACCTGATTTTACTTCAATTTTTGGGAAAATTTTACAATTTTCAAGGTTTTTTACACAACCAGAACAAAAAGAGAACAAAATAGTTAAAAAAATCAATAAAATTAAGGGTTTTTTATGCATATTTTTTGGTTTTACCTATTGACAAATGTATTTATTCCCTATATTATATACGTATATGAAAAAGAAAAACACTAATAAACAAAAAAACAGTAAAAATGTT
>Ga0208162_1000240_pt1 | contig 31831 bp, 25 predicted proteins | sample CB_VirMetaG_4_FD_184539 | JGI IMG/M metagenome (GOLD analysis project Ga0208162, IMG submission 184539) | Freshwater to marine saline gradient viral communities from Chesapeake Bay - CB_1508_1M Viral MetaG (SPAdes) (version 4) | ecosystem: Environmental > Aquatic > Marine > Coastal | place: USA... | reverse complement strand
ACCATCCATCACTATCAGACTGAACAACTGTTTCTTCTTTAGCAATCTGACCTAGTACAGTTTTTAATCTGTTCAAAGCCGCAATTGTCTCTTCCTGTTCACCATTACCATACTGTGCAACACCGTCCACATAGTATGCAAGCGCAGCGTCGTAAGATTGTAAGTTGCCTCCATACTGTAGGTCATAGAGAACTGCATCAATGATTAGGCCTACGTCTCTGGCACATAGGGAGTCATTGTAGGCAAAGCTAGAAGAGAACGGAGCATTCTGTTCTGTGACTTGTTTGTTAATCCAAGCGATGATTTCGTCTTGAATAAACCCTTTGTTTTCTAAGATTTGATCACCAGCATATCCGAAGTTGCTATCACGCCCTGTAGGCCATGGAGCAGTTCCTCCGAGAAGGGTAGTATACTGGTATGCATCTGCTGCACTCGTTCCACTGTCAATGATCTGAATAATCTCGTCCCAGAGTAATCCAGCTTCACTATCTACGGAGTCGTTAGTGATAGTATTGAGAGTGAATTCTTTTGCTTCTCTAAGCGCTCCTACGGTCTGTGGTTTCTGGTCATTAATAACCGTACTTGCTGCACCACTGTAATATCTCTTACCTGAAGCTACTGATCTATAGTTAGTACCAAATAGGAAATCGTACCTTACAGCATCTACCAGAAACTTAGTGTCTCTGTTACACTTTGCTTCATTATAGTTGAAGTTGTACCATATAGGAGCTTCAACCATCTGCTTTTCGATATACTGACCAACTTCTTCAGCCAAGAATAATTTATTAGCTAACAAAAGGTCTCTAGAGTTTGTTGCATCATCTTCAATTGTAGCATTACCATAATAAGACCTTGTAGCCAAGTATGTATTAGGATATGCTGCAGAGTCTAATGCATCCGCATTGTCTCTACCATTTTGAATGATATCAACTAGTTCATCCCAATAATCATCAGATCTATTTTTAGCTGGAATGTTACCAGTTTTTCTTACAATAAAAGGTCCAATAGGAGCAGAATCCCCAGTAGACAGAAACAAGCTTGTGTTTGAGTTTGCAAACTTAGCTTTCATCCATTCTAGACTGGTTAAAACTTCTGCTATACCCTTAGTGTAAGATCCTGCTCTACCTTGGAATACTTGATTAAATTTAGAACCTAATGCAATGTCATATTTTGCACCATCAATGTAGTATTGAAGATCACGTATTGTCTTTTCTTCAATAATAGATTCTTCCGCACCATCAGAATCCAATCCAGCATCGGCACGTCTTTGTGCCGCCATTTCTAATGCCTTATCAATCGTAAGGAATGCCCTATCTAAGCTTGTACCATCGTTACTATCATCACCGCTCTTAGAAACATAAAAGACGTTTTCTGCTACTGCTGAACCGCCAAGTTCCACAATAGAAAGTTCGCCATTTTTATCTCTCTTGAAGAACATCTTGCCGTCATGTGTATTGACGGCAACCTCACCCAGCGCAAGCTGACTAGCTGTAGGTTTATTACCTGCGACCGAACTACGGCGCAGCTTAATAGTAGAAGCTGACATTACATCTCCAGGTTTTCCATACGACTATATAGTCTAAATTTTTATATTTTATAGTGGCGAAGCTATATAGTTTTCGCCACTTTCATTTATTTATACTAGAAAGTACCGCCGTCTACCTGATTAATTTCAACATATCCTGTGCTTACTGTAACTCTAAAGTCACTATCGTTGAACTTAGCAAGACCTGCGCCATTAGCAATTAAGGATGTATCTGGATGCTCATCTGCACTATCGAACCTAAGTTCAGCCGTTGCGCCAGAGGAACTAACTGTACCGGCCAGTGGTACAGTAAAGTCGATTGCTCCGCCGGAATCATCATATCTTACATGAATGAAGTTCTGAATACTTGTGGTGCTATCAACCATTGCCCCAACAAAGTCTTCAATGGCTTCTGCCTTGAGAGCAACTTGTGGAGCATTAGGAGCATCAATAAAGATAAAATCAGTTGAGTCAAACATCGTCTTAAGACCGACAGAATCGGTAATTCTTAAGATATCAAATGTTGCAGAGTCGCCGGTCAGCGTAGTAAAGTGTGCCGAATCTACACCATTAATATTTGTAAACGACGCATTAGTAGCAGATAATTTGTTAATCTGAGCAGAATCAATCGTACCAGAATCGAGATAGAATCTAGTGATTCGTGCTGAGTCGATGTATGCAGAGTCAATATCAGCAAAATTGATATGGGCGGAATCAGCAAATAGATTTCCAACGTAAGCAGAATCGATATACGCAGAGTCGATATCAGCGGTATTGATGTGTGCTGAGTCAACAAAGAGGTTCGTGATATTAGCAGAATCGATCTGAGTACTGTCTAACGTGGTCGGACCAGTTACGTTCAGCTTGCCAAAGTCTGCTGAGTCAGCGCTAATACCACCATTGGATCCGGAAGATCCAGTAATATGAAGATCTCTATTAATTTGGAATTCAGAATCAGGATCATACCATTCTAAGGACGGAGCAGCAGTGCTACCCCATGCAGAAGAATCGCCAATCTGAATACCACCACCGGTAAGATCCGATGTATTAGTAGCATCGTCACCAAGTACCAGATTCTTATCACTAATAGTAACTTCAGTTGAGTTAACAGTAGTGGTAGTACCTTCTACCCTTAAGTTACCGAGAATAACTAATTCACCAGAGTCGCCCACTGGGAACGGGTTAATAGTAAGTGTAGAGCCACTAGTAGACTGGATAGTTGTTCCACTAATATTAATTTCACCAATATTAGCAGAATCAGCATCAACATAGTTAATCTTAGCAGAGTCGATAGTTGCTCTATTAGTAACTGTTAGATCGTCAATTTTAGCAGAGTCGATATATGCAGAATCAGCACTAAAGAATTCAATATGCGCAGAATCGGTAACCTCGATATTTGTTACCGAAAGATTACTATCAATTGTGAGCTTAGTAATTGTAGCGGAATCTGCGAGTAAAGAACTGATATTACTGAGAACGTTTCCACTGAATGTAATATTACCAGCAGCATCAAATACTAAATCTCCAGAAGAAGTGGTAATAGTATTACTGTCTGCTTCACCAAAGCGAAGGTTATCTACTCGCCATCTGTCAATAACACCAAGACTGTCTACGAGTACTACCGTACCATAGGAGTTATCAGAGGTTTCATATGTAGGAGTAATCTGAAGAACACCAGGGGTGTGATCCATCTTTTTGGTGTAGTATTCACCACCAACAATGGCTGATCTATTACCTCCTACTCCATTTGGTACACCGACAAATAATCTTTGACCAGATGCGGTTGCACTAGGATTAGGTGCACCAGCACCAAAGGTATAGGCAGGTTCACCTCTAGCTAGAATGGTACCCGGAGAATTGTCCGAATCGGAACGTTTAAAAAGTATGGTAGCACTATGGCCAGATCCGTGTGACATTTAGAATGTGCCCCCTTCGACCGTCTGTCTATCTAATATTACCTTTGCTTCCCATTGTCTAAATCCCTGCGTTCCACTCACATAATTCCATTGTAAGATGCTACCATTTTTAATAGGAGCTTGACCGTTTTGAATTCTGGTGACATTATCAGTCGAACCGGCAATGTTAAATCCATCACTATCAAGTACATCAGACATATTAGATAAAGAAAGATCTGTTCGAGTTAAAGCTTTAAGAGTGCCAGCGGGACTACCGATAACAATCTTTTCAACCAAAGTATTATTTTTATATTCTACCTTGACCTTTTTTGTCTCTTTTGTTCTTCTTAATTCGCTAACGTAAGTAGGCATATCTTATCTCGTTACTGAAGGGGTTACAGTGATTTTACCTTCAAGGATTCTTTCAACAGTAGTATTACTATCAATCAAATCGCTATTTCTAAGCTCTACATCATAAACATAACGACCAGGCTTCATTTTCTCAGTATCTTGTCTATCAAGCAATAGGTTAATAATTCCTGCACCTAAAGGGGCTCCATAACTCACTCTGAAGTCAAAGATTTGATCACTATCAGTTGTATTGTAAGTTTTCTTAATCTTAGCTGCTGCAAAGAAGTTTGTCAGATCTTTAGGAGTGTTATCCTCCTCGACCAGATGTAACTCAATGGCTACGTCACTTCCTCTATCAACTGTAAGATCTCTCTGTTGAGCCATTATTTTTCCTTTAGATACAATATTATATTGTTATTTATAATCATTTGGATTTAATTATAGAAGACACTAAATCTTTTAATGTCTCCACTTCATCTTCCAAACTTTTAATTTTTTTCTTTTCTTCTAATCTATTTTTCTTTATAGCCTTGGCTCGGGCTAACCCTTCTTCATCAAAATTGGAAACTACACCTGTAGTCATATTTTTATACAGGCCTTTCGATCCTTCAACTTTTGCAAAATTACTCATTTTATGTACCCAAAGCAATGGCTCTCAAATCTTTAATCATTGGCACCTTAGAAGAGTTGCTAGAGTTAAATACAAACTTTAATTGGAATGAATTAAACTCAGTTAAAGAGCCGCCTAGGCCACCGATTGTCCATTCATATTCTCTAAAGACGCCTCTACTTTGGTCTGCGCCAATTACAGTGTCGGCATCAATGTAAACCCAACTTTGATTTCCTAATACATCATCTACACCTTCTGATAGAGTTCTGTAGTATAAATCAACTCTTGATTCGGAAGGTCTATTAATGCCAGCTAATACTTTGATACCAACAGCCGCTTGTCCCAACGTAACAGGCACTGTAATATGCTTAGATAGCGAAGAGCCATCGGCTGGATCAGTTTCGGAAACCCAGCTAATAGGGTTATTAATTGGATATGAAGCATTGGCATCAGAATCTTGATCGTCAACAAAGTTTGAATAAGTTCTCAAAGATGCTGTTTCGAGGTCTAATACTGGAGAAACCCATGTATCAGATGTGGAAAATCTACCAACAATTTCTGCAGATTTTCTATTTGAACCACCAAGTTGAGTTTCTGTTGTTTCTATTCTACTATTAGCAATGACTTTAGGGTTGTCAAATATCACTAACTCTCCTGGCAGAATGTCTCTACCAGTAGGAGTAGCATATGCTGCTGCTGAAACATCATTCGCATAAGAATATGACACACCATTTGCAATAGACGCATTAAATGTCGCTGAAGTTCCTTCAACGTTAAACACATCTAAATTGGGGATCATTTCATTAAATCTAATATTAGCTTCGCTCACAACATTTGATCCACCTGTAAGCAGTGAAGCTGTTGCCTGAGAATCAGCATCATAGGTGAATCCCCAACCATCTACTTTAGTGATGGTTCTAGTACCATTCAAGCTTGATCCCAAAATACCCGCATATCTTGTGTTGTCATCAAATCCACTAATTTGAACTGGATCGCCAATTACAAATCCATGATCAGCCATCATAATATTAACAGAACTATCTGCGTCTGTAGTAAGCAAAGGATCAGTTTGTAGTGCCATAGATGGGCTTGCGGATGAGTCATTTTCTAAATTAAATACCCCTGAGGTTGCAAAATCAGCACGATTCAATCTAAACATCATATCTCTACGCTGGTCTGGAGTCCAGGTGATAGCGTTTTGTGACATAAAGAATGAACCAACAGTAGGCTGCTTTGTAACTCTCTTACTGCTGCTTCCTACTAAGAAGTTTTCAATCTCTGCTACATATACATTATATTCTTGTGTATTTGCAATCAAAACAAATGCATATTCAGTGAAGCCTTCTAGGTATAAAGGTCTATCGAATGTGAACCTGGTCATACCTTGACTTCTAATTCGATCCATTGTTCCTTCATTTAAATTTTCAGGAGCTTCGGTAAATGAATTAATTGTATCAATATTTGGAGTGAGAGTCACAACACCACCAGGCATGATATTATTTTGAGAAGGTACGCCGTTTTCTACTGGTCGCACTTCAAGTCTAATTGGAACTGTGTTAGATTTCGTGGCTAAGAATACATCAATGCTTGTGATAAACCCACCATTAGCATTTGCTAACTGGAAAGACTGTGCAATAGGTTCTTTGCGCTTGCCTCTTCTTCTTCTACGACCAGTTGGCTGCTGAGGTTGAGGTCTTGGGCGTGGGCGTGGATTAACTCTAATTGTAGTCTGCACTGAGATTTGATTAATCAGAGAAGTTAATTCACCTTGAGCAATGTAATTTGTGCCTGCACCAGACAAAGCTTGAGCATCATCATTAACACTGATATCAAGAAGCTTAACCTCTTTTACGCCAGCATCAAATTTTATTTGTGAGTTATTTGGAATATAGAAAGAACCACTGACCATACCATAAGCATCTGTAACCAAAGTACCTGATGTTTCTGGGTGGCTGAGTAGGCCAACATATTCTCCAGAAAGATAATCATCTGGAGCAGATACTTCCGAGAATGTTCTATAGTCTTCTTGCTGAACATAATCTGCAAGATTGACGCCATCAAAAAACAGGAAATGCTCTCTATTAGGCGCCAATTCTTGCGCTCTAAAGAATACTCTTCTAGACCTAATATATGGCAGCAAATCCACTGATTCCACTCTTCGACCTACAACAGTTCTAACTACAGTTCTGTTACCGTTTGTGGTGGTCGTGGAGCTACCAATATCACCAAAAGAGCTTGAAGGTGTTGGTTTGGTATCAACAATTGTAGTATCAATAGGAAAAGAACCTACTGTATTGTTTGTTGCTAACGGATTTGCTGCTTGACCGCCACCTGCAAATCTAGTTAGAGAACTACTTCTGTTTCTGCGGCCAGAAAGTGTGAATGTATTAACAACTACACGAGGAGGGTTTCTACGAGGAGGCATACCCAAGAGACCACGCCAAGCTTCTCGCCGCCGTCTAGTGGTGTTAACCGTGCCGCCTGATGGTCTTCTACGAGTTACAACAGGGTCTCTTCCTCTACTAGTACTTTCAGATACTACTTCTTCACCAATTACAACAGATTCATTCCAAATGTCGGTTTCTGGAGAAATATCAAGTGTTCCAGAATAAAGAATAACATCAAAAGGATTGACATTGACTGTTGTAGTTGCCAAATCCTGATATGTTACTACAGCGTCACTGTAATTTAAATATACAGAAGAATTTTTAACTACGGTATTTAAGTTACTAGATGCTGTACTGTCATATGAAAGTTTAGCATTTTTCTCATTAACAAAAGGTCTAATTACATTTAAATCAAGGTCTAATGTTGCATTGTATTGTGAACTGAATACATCAGAAAATAGCATATCTTTAAAGTTGTCGGCAAAAAAACCATTCTTAAATCTATTGTTACCATTAGAGTCAAATACTTCTGTAGTAGAAGTTTCTAATTCCAACAGGCTAAGGGATACTGCCCGCTCAACATTATCAATTCTTTCTACAATGTCTCCAATATCACGCATTGTATATCTGCGATTATCGATATACCCCATAGACAGATCATTAGGATCATCGACCCATGGTTGCATCGAAATTGTGTAGAGTTGCATAGCATTAAATGGTACACTAGGCATAATAGGTTCAGCGTTAGGCTGACCTTCAATATATTGAATACCTTCTGGTGTAGCAACCAAAACATCCATTCTAGACTGATAGTAGGTCACGTCTGCCTGTATAGTGTCGGTCGCTCTAGGAAGCTCATGGATAGAAGAAAAGCCTCCAGAGTTATTCTTAACACTTCTAAAATCCAATACGTTTCTGAGGTCTACAGAAATACCATTTTTCTGTCTATAAACTGGAATGTCTTCATAAGCAACCTCGTTGGCATATGAATTAACAGAGAAGAAATCACCTTGACCACCATGCTGGAAGTACTGATATTTAACTCTAACATTACCAGTGTAAGAGCCACTTCTCAGTGTAATTTTACCCACGTCATAAAAGTTATCTCTTTGACCATCATCAGTTTCAAACTGCGAAGATACATCTTCACTATCCGCATTTAAAATTGCATCAAACGAATAAATGTCAGCATGAGGTAAAGTTAATATATTGTTGGTAAGTGTTCCAGTTGCACTATCTGAAACCAAGTTTTTAGTTCTTTCACGGGACTGATTTTCTTTATTCACGTAGTAGAGAATATGATAAGAACCACTAGATGGTAGATTTTGAATATCAGCATTACCGCCATTAGCAGTAATTGTAGGAGAAACAACAGCACCTACACTATCAGTAACAATCCATAAAGAAGTATCTGAATATGATTGAGTTGTGCCCAAACCAGGCATTGAAATTGTTGTGGCGGCTGGAGCGGTAGCGTCTAATACCCAATCTTGCTCTGTATAACTAATAACGCTAAGAGATTGTGGCTTTACTCTAGGAAGGCTAAAGAATGAATTGTTGTTAGAAGCTTCTTTAATAACAGCCACGCTATTTTCTAACTCTAAATCTCCATATCTAAAGTCAGTACCATCACCAATACTTCTGACATCTCTGAAGAATTGATTGGTATGCATCTGAACATCAAAGATATAGAATCTATAAAAACCTCCGCTTTGAGATACATGACGAATTCTTGCCGTGCCAATGACAGTATTAACAGGATCAGACCCACCGCCTACTAAAGTATAAAGATTCCATTGTTCTAGAGTTGAAACATCTGGAATACCTTTTAAAGTATTGATTTGAACATAGTGACCATAGTTTGCGTTAATGGCTTCAGATTCAATAAGTTCCGTGTTTCTAGATTTACTAACTTCAATTTTCTTTTCAGCAGTTTCTTCTATTCTATATCCCTGCACATATGCGATGCCTGGAGATATATTCAAAGTTAAGTTATTATCACTAGTTCTGCTTTCTGTGAAGTTAGCGGTAAATGGCTCAACTACATAGTTGCCTGATTCTTCAAAAGTTCTCTTGGCCATTTCGTCGCCAAGAATGTTGTATGTATTCTTGTCAATAGGCTGAGTAATCTCACCGTTAACCATATCATTTGTAATAATAAAGTTATCAGTACTTGTCACTGTATCTGATGTGGCTAATGTTAAAGTAATTCTATATCTGTCCGCACCTGGTGCAGATCTGTTTGGTAATACGTTTTGATTATCATAAAGATCATCAGTATCAGCTACTGTTACAATATCTTCTGTTACTTTAAAACCAATAGAAGTTGTAGGAGTATTAGAATATTTAGAAATAATTAGTGATTGAGCTTGAGTTTGTACAAAGTGGCCTTGAACAAAATAAGCGCCATCATTAACAGCTATTTTATATCCTTTACCTACTGTTGGGTTGGCGGGTTGACTTTGTGTAGTAACAACATTAGGTCTAGTGCCACCAGTCGCCGGATTAGTGACGGTCAGTGTTCTATTTCCAGAAAATTTAACAGAAGTGACTCCAGTTAAAGCTGTGCCTGCGCTAATATATTTAATGTAAATTGTGTCTGGATCACTGTTTTCCGCAGGTACAACTTCCAGAACTTCAGCTTTAACACTGTTTGTGGTGTCTAGAAGATGGTCTCCTGGTTGTGGAGCATTTGTGGAACTTAATGACTGAACCTTTACAAATTCATAATCCGGATTGGTAATCAGCCCGCCTGGATTAACTACAGATCCTTCTTTAAAAATGTTTCTAGCAAATCTTGCCAGTTCATGCTGAATAATTGTCTGAGATTGTGTAAGCTCTCTTGCTTGAAGAGGACGGCCAGAGTTAAACAGAATACGGTGATAATTGTCACTATCACGGTAATCGTCCTTATAGGTTACTGAAAAGGTATCTTTATTAAAATCGGCCATTTCTTGCTCTCTTAAAGTTGAATAATAATCTTAACGTCTTCTGTGCTTTGCGCATCTCTTTGAATGGCAGCACGATTATCAATATAAATAATTTCTCCGGAAAATGGATTAACTTCAGGATCTGAATCTGAAATCAGACTACCAACATCAGTGGGGTCAGCAATGTTGAAAATAGCGTTTGCATTCTCATCATTAGAATTGAATCTACGAAATCCAGTCTTTTCATTTTGATGATAAAGAATAAGCTTATTTCCAGATCCATCGCTATCATCATCATCTACAAAAGCAACTGCTTCAGAACTACCACCTTGAATAGTCATGTCTTTTGCAAGACCGCTTGTAGATTCTACTACTAGTCTCCTTAAAGAGGAACCTGTGATACCAGTAAAATCAGAGTCATTGAATTTCTTAAGATTTCTAAGAAGACCTACTTGTCTAAAATCTTGATCAACCAAGAAATCTCCCGCTCCCGCTGCACCAGAAATTTTTGCGTTAAACATGATAGAAGTTGCTCTAAGATCGTCTCTAATGTCGGCACCTACACCATTCTTAGAAATGACGGGCCTAATAACTGCAGGTGTGGTTGGTGTACCAGTGATTTCAACGTTAGCTGCGTTGTAGCCAGAACCAAAAGAAAATGCTCCAAAGCCATTCGAATCTACTTCGGCAGAAATAATTGCGCCTGTGGTTCTACTAATACCAATTTTTAATAATGCATTAGTACCATCACCCAAAACGGTTGCCGTGTCAGTTGAATCATAGCCGGCCCCACCAGAAACAATTTTATATCCTGTAATTTCACCAGGTACTGCTGCCGCTTGAACCGCTAATTGCTGTTGTTCTGCAACAGTGTTGAATTCTCCTTGAGGAGCAGAATCCACCTTTTCAACAGGAAAATAATTAGAAGTTGAAAATTTATTAAGTTTTGCAGGGTCTAAGATTGTTAGGAATCTCCAGACATAACCATCACCCAGCAGCTTAGTGCCTTCTGAAGGAAGAATTTCAGTACCAGGATTGTTTAGAGAAGGGTTGATCTGTCCAGTTGCTGTTTTACCTTGTTGCAGACAAATATATACTCTATTGTTTTCGGTTAAAACGTAATATTGCCCGTTACCAACATCATTAGTTGTACCATTACCTAAAGCTGAAACATCTCCTTCAAACGCTCTATAAATTGTACCAGAAGACCAGTTGTATCTTTTGCTAACAAAACTTACATCAGAAGTCAAGTAAACAGATTGTAAATTAGATCTAAAAATAGACTTTGCGTATTCAGTGTTTACGGTCTGTGCTGCCGTTGGAGTAATATCAGTTTCGGCTTGCCATGTATCAGATTTGCCAATACCTACAAAGTATCTGGTATCAGAATCCGCCGTATCAGCAATGATCTTTTCAATCAATAACTTTTTGGTATCATTTGTAATAATTGCGGGCATGTCTTATCTCTTTTTACGGTGTTACTGTTAAAGTGGTGTCAGCCGAATCTTTAGAGCCAAGTAAGAACCATTCGGTTCCGTCCCAGATAATTTGGGCTGTGCCGTTTTGATTTAATGCAAAGCTTGTACCATTAGCAAATGCCGTTGGAGTTATTACAGCATTCAAAGTACTCTTGTTGATAAGAATCTTATACTCACCTTGCTCTGTGCCACTATCTAAACTGGCTGCTAAGTTAGAAGCAGTTTTATTTAGAATGACTAAGGACGCAGAATCTGAAATCGCTCCGTCTACATTCATTTCTTGAGTTTTGTATGCAACTTTATTTAGACAGATAGACCCATTACCCTTTGTTCCGATCTCAATATTAATATTATCACTGTCTCCAACTGCAGAAATTTTAGGGTCTGCGCCACCATTAGAAGAAATTTCAACATAGTTTGCAGGAACGCCGGTACTTGTCAAGCCTAGAATTTCGTTGCCATTAGAGTCCAGAACTTCAGAAGTAATGTAAGGAGTAGTAAGTCTAAGGTTAGTAAAGTTTGTTTGGTCAGCACCAGTCTTCATATTAACACTGTATGCGCCGTGACCGCTAGTGAGAGTATCGCTGTCAATAAGTTTGACCCAGCCTTCAGCGTCGTGTGCAACTACTGCTACTCCTTCATGGTGAAGGAATGCAAACATACCGTGATAGGTAGTAGAACTAGGAAGTTCGTTGACAGAATCATAGGCGTTACCGAACAGTACCCTTGCCGCACTACCATTAGGAGAATCTTTTAAGTCGATGTATCTGTCTGTGCCGTGGTGACCACCATGTCCAGTTTCGATTACAATCAAATCACCAGAGTGATGAGGCATATGAACTGTAGTATTAGAATCTTCATGCTCATGGAATTCTAATTTGGTTTGATAGGTACCATCACTGTAGATTACACCATTGCTATCAAAGAGCATACCGACAGTAGAATTTCTATTGTCACCGCCCAGAATAGTATATAGCTCAGTAAAATTATCATTAATCTTGGTACCACCGGATCTAAGAGTATCGCCAGTTCCGTCGTTTGCGTTCGTACCTAGATCTAATATTTGTTTTGTCATGTTACCTACTCAAATCTATTTATTGTAAATATTTATACATTATTCTTAAGCTCTTCAATCTCAGCTTTTAATTCTTTAATAGCTTCAATCAAAAGACCTACCATGTTACCATATCTAACTGCCAGCGCTCTACCATCTTCTCTAGTATTGTCTACAGTATCATAAACAGCTTCTGGAAGAACCTCTTGAACTTCTTGAGCAATAACACCTGTCATAGGCTCTTTAGAGCCAATATAGTTAAAAGTCACACCATTAATTTTTGAAACTTTATCTAAAGCATTTGGTATTGTTTCGATATTCTCTTTTAAGTTTCTATCAGAAAAACTACCAAAAGCAGTAATGTTGCCTACAGTTACAAAGTCTCCATCGGCCTGAAATTGATAATTTAGAGTATTGTTCTGATAAATTTGTAAACTTTCTGCAGAACTTATGCTAATTGCACTAAAGTTCAGACCTTTTTTAATTTCAAAATCACCACTAGAATTTGATACTTGAATAGAAACTTCTGATTCGTCATCAGTTACACCTTTAAAAGGAATAATCGATGTATTAGGAGCAACGTAATTTGATAAAACTGAGCCGTTACTAATTTCCAGTTTTTGTGTAGGAGCATTAGTTCCAATACCAACTTCTCCTGTATCTAAAATAGTAAGTCTTTTTGTTGCACCTAAAGTCGATATATAAAAGTCACCACCAGAAGTCGTCGCCAATCTAACATCATAGTCTTCAGCAATAGCATTCTTAAAATCAATATGAGCTTCGGAGCTTAAATGAGTAAGTTCAATAGTACCTGTTTCTGTTAAGGACACGCCAGAAGTGGCAGCAGAATTTTTAGATTGAATGCCACCAACCACATCTAAGGCAACAGTGGGCTGGTCTATATTAACACCAACTCTACTGCTAGTTAGCCAAACATTATTCATTAATTTTAAATAGTGATTAAACCCACCAGCAACTTCACTATAGGTTACAAATTTTCCATCAGTGCCTAAAGATTGATTGCCCGAATTTTTAATAGAAAAAGTATTTCCATTTGATGTAATATCATACCCGTTAGCAGTATTACTAGCAACATCATATAAATTTAAAGTGGAGTTAGTAGCAGCCCGAATTCTAACAGTATCATCAGCATCACCATGAATTTGAAGATTGTATGTAGGGTTAGTTGCTGAAGTGCCAATACCAATTTTATCAGAAGATGTTAAATTTATAAGATCATCGGATGCTAGAGAATCAAAATTCAAAGACCCTCCATACGATGTATTGGTAATTGCTCCACTTTGAATTTTATCAAATGTAACTGCACCATCTTGGATTTTAGTAGTGCTAATGGCATCAGTGCCAATCTGACTGGAATCAAACGGCGTATTAAATTCATTTTCTAAAGACTCTAATGCACTATCTAATTTCTCTGCGATAGAATTAATTTTTGAGCCAGCCGTTCTTAAGGTGTCACCATCATTAGCATTTGGTGCGCTGCCAATATTAATAAGCTGACTTGAATCGAAATATACGGTGTGAGGCATCAGTTACTTTCCTGTGTGTAAGGGCGTAAATTTATTTATAACTAAACTGGCACGGAATCTGCCAAAGCATGAGCTAAGTCTGGATATTCATAGTCATCATAAAACTCAAAAACATCTTCATCAAAAGTCTCATAAGTGTTCGAGAAATTGATACTCGCAAAGACTCTATTACCTTGCTGGTTAAGAATATAAGAGGATGCGTCAAACGTTGAACTGTCGGCATCAGAGAAGTCTGCGCCTGTACCGGTGCCATCTTCACTAGAGTCGGACATATTCAATTCGTATCCTGTGCTATCTACATCATTAGACCATCTTGGTGAATTCGGGTCTAAGATATCTGCAATAGTATCATATTGACCATTGTATGGAGAATCTCTTAATATACCCTCAATCTTTTCATAGTAATCTTCATTATATTCATCATAAAAATTGAAACCTTTATCTCCATAAAATCTTCTATCAAGAGTATCATCGATATGTGTCACGGAACCTAATCCTCCCATATTAATAATACTGATATCTTCTACCAAAGATTTAGCAGAAAACTCACCTAAATTCAACGTGGATATTTCACCTGATGCTTGTGTAGATATACTAGCAATTTCTTCAAATGACGTTTCATAGAAGATGGCAAAGCCCGCAGGATGCAGGTAGTTTTTATAATAATTAGAATATTGATTTCCAGGAATACCAGATTTTAAAAGAATAGAATAGATTTGATAAAAGTATGAGTCTTGAATATATTTTTCAGACTGATCTCCAATTTCACTTTCCCCTACAATAAACATAGATTTTCTAGGAAGAACTCTTTCTACATTTTCCTGAAAAAAGTATCTAAAAAATCCATCAATTGCTGTATTAGAACCTTTTACTCTATAAAGTCCTGGTAGCAGTTTATATGAAAATCTTGGTGCAGGGAACGTGTCGCTGACAAGCCCAGGCGCTCTTTCTTCAAACATTAACCTCAAATTATCAGAACTAGTTGCACCTGGATCTTTAGCATAAAAAATATTCTTAAGTAAATTTGTGGGTTGACCATCGCTATCTAAATACTCGTAATAAGCATTTAAAAAGTTTATCAAATCTGGATACTGTTCACCAAAATGCTCAGGTAAAATAGTGTCAACTTGAGGCTGGTATAAATTGGCCTTTAATCTGTTGTCATCTTCTGTTGTCTTTATATTAAGCATTTTAGTTTGTCACACCTACAGTCGAATTTGACAGGTTTGTGTCTGGAATTGCTGTTGTCACATTATTACCTATTGTGATGAGAGTATTTCTAAGAGGCTTAAATACCGAATCATCAGCAGGTATCGCTGTTATAGAAATAAAATCTTCTCCGGAAGTTATCGATTCTGGAGAAAATGAAGACAAGAAAACCGTGCCTGTTGATGGGTTGTAACTACCTACATTATCAACCAAAACTGTGCCTTCCAAATCCACAATAACCAAGGTTGTTGAATGTCCAGTAGAATTTCTAATTACACAATTTTTACCTCTAAAAATAAATTTACTACTTGTTATACTAAATTCTGTCATTTTAGGATTTTCAATAGAATTCAAAAAAGAGATGTTATAAGAAGCTTTTACAAAATCACCTACAGAATTACGTAAAGGTAAAAATCTAGAAGACATGGTCAAACTAATATCACTGCCTAAAATTGAATTATCAGATGCATCAACAAAAGTTTGTAGTTTAGATTTTCTGAGAATATCATTAAACTTTCCTGTATTATTTGCAAAATATTGCGCAACAGCATTTTTTACTTTGTTGTTAATACCATTAAGAGTCAAATTAGTCTCGGATTGATCATATTTAAAAGTCGTATTAATATTAACTTGCTGAAATGTCGGTTGAACAAACTCAGCTTCAACACCAACAACCGAAAGAGGATCGGTTAGATTTGTTTTAATTATTTGCTCAGTTGTCGCAATTTGAGCTGGTGTCAAGGTATCTTCATACACAATAGAAACCATAGTTTTACCATATTTGGCAGGAACATTATCTTCACCTCCCCATGCATTGATAGACTTAATGCCAGGAACACCATTGGCGATTACGCCTCTATAGTCACTAGGTGCTACAAGTCTGTTCTGCGCAAGATAAGATAAAGGAGCATTCACTCTAATGGATTCAGTAGTTTCTTTATCTGCACCAAAAGCGGATTTTGAGATTGTGGTTATTGATAATGGATATGATACATTATTTACGCTTAATGTCGGAAAGGTTGGAGAAAATACAGAAGCACCATTAGCATTCTTACCCTTGGTCTTAAGATAGGTAATACGAATGATTTGTCCCTCAGTTGGGTTATTACCGGTCAAACCACCAATAGCAAAGTTGAATTCCCAAAATCCATTATAAGTTTCAAGAGGAAGATAGAGTGCAGTGTTTTCATCGATGGTAGAAATAATTTGACCACCAGATGTAGCATTTGCACTGAAGTAGCTAGTAAAGTTATCAGAGTTAATATCGTCATAAACCTGTACAGCAACAGTAGAAAGATCCAGCTCGGTATCTGGTACTACATATACTTGACGATCAGTACCAGGTTCTGCAATAAAAGTTTTTACGGAAATATCACCTTGAAGAACCATAACATTTTGATTACCTAAAGGATCTTCAAATGTATAAATTCCATTGCCAGTTCTATCGTAGCCGCTATAGTCCAATAGTGTTCTAAAAGTATATTCAACGCCATCTACAGAGGTTGTAAAAGCCCAGCCAGCAGGAAGAGTGATAGATTCAGGTTTAATAGCCGCAGACGATAAGTTAATAGAAATTTTCAAATTGGCTCTAGAGGCCGTCTTAGATCTAGGAATATATCCAAAAGAAAGCGAGTGATTGACCAGAGAGGTTCTTAGCTGTGCTGTAGGCAGGAATGTTTCATTTAGAGCAAAGTTTGCAAGCAGACCATTCAAATGAGTGTTATATGCAAGCACATCTAGAATGTTAGACAAAGCAGAACCTTCAAAGTCATAGTCCTCGAATTCACTTTTAGATGAAAAATATGATTTAAGCGAGGCTTTAATGTTGTCAAAATCTAGTTCTGATGCTTTAATAGTGGTCGCCATTTTTATCTAATCCTTGATATTGTAGTATCTAGTACAACTATTTCTTCTGTGTTTACAATTCTAAATTTCACGGTTACTGATAAAGAATTTGCATCCGGAATAGCACTAACATTAACATCTAACACTTCTGCTCTAGGTTCATAAATTCTTAATACTTTGGAAATATCGTTTTTCATAAAAACGGCATTTTCTTCTAATGTATAATTATCAAATAACTTCGATCTAATATTTGCACCAAAAAATGGATTAAAAGGTCTTTCATAATGATTAGTTTGCAAAATAGTCTTTACAGATTGCTTGACGGCTGCAGCATCTAGTTTCTTGAACACATCACCTGTTGTTCTAGGTGTAAAAGTTAAGTCTAAGTCAGAATAATTTCTCGATCTATAGCCAACTATAGAAGGGCTTGTTAGATTAGCATCTTCCAACGATAGTGATTTTTGTACAGCCATTTTAGCCTTCTATTAGGTTTTATATTTATTTATACTGGAAAAACCCAAGCCCGTCTTTAATATAAGTTCTAAAGTTAATATCCGTTCTAACTTTTCGTTCAAAATTACCTCTATAGAGCTTATCAACCTTAGGCATAACTACAATAATTTCAGCATTGTAATCTTTGTTTTCATCTAGAGGTGCGCCGCCTGCATTTGGATTTAATCCATCAAAATGTAAAATTAGCCCTTGAAATGAATGATTATCTTTCCAATAATTCGCTAACTCAAAAGTTTTCCAAGGATTAGGAAATCCTTTTCTATCCAAAACTTCATAGACAACTACTCTACCCTGAGTTTGCAAATGTCTAATATCACCAGATACTAAATTTTCGCCAGCGGTTGGTTTGACTAAACTTTCAGTAATTGATAAACTAAAATCTCTAAACTTTTTATTATTATTAAACCCTAAAATCAAAGGAACATGAGCATATAGTCTTTGAGCTATAGTTTTTCTTTCGCTGAAGCTTAGATGATTTAATGTGGGTTTGCTACCAGGAGTGTTAGCAAAAGATGACATAGTAAGACCTTTTGCCAATTTTGTTCCCATATCAATCTCAGAAAGCTTATATGGGTCATAGATGGGGTCTGGCAATATCTTTTTAGGCGAATACTCTTCTTTATATTTTTTAGAATTTATTGAGCCTGTAAAGGAATCTAATCCATATTTTTTACTTGACTCCATATCATAGTATGTTCTAATTCTCTTAGGAACAGGAACAAAATAATCAGCAGCAATAATACCTTTAGCAGTGCATGAACCTAATAATGCACCATCTCCTCTATTGTTTGGATCACGTAGTAGAGACCTAACTTCTCTGGTGCTAATTGTATTAAGATTAAATTGTACCATTATAAAATTCCTCCGTAATAATCAATCATACTCTGAATAGTAGGTCTAGGGATTTTACCATCATATCTAAGCTTATCTGCTTGTCTACCTCTATCATCTGTAGAAAGATTGAGGTTACCATTATTAAACCCTGTCCACCACTGAGTTACATTCTTATTTCTTCCGCTTACCGCAGCAGGCGAGAATTGAGCGCCTTGAATAAGAGCAGCTTGTGTAGCAACATCATACTTATTTAAGTTGTTTTTCCAAATACCATCAATACCATGAGCCCTAGTCCAATCAGGATAAGCTCTAATTTGATCTGCAAAAGAAGCATTTTGGTACTGACTCCAAGTTAATCCGCCTAGAGTGCCACTACCATCTGCTGTATGCCCCCAAGTATTTTCGCCCATTTGGAAAGCGCCTTTATAATATTCACTATTTGTCATGCTATAAGGGTGACTAAATAAGTTACTATTCAATGGATCTCCGGATTCTGTACGAATTACTTCTGCAACAGCGGCTGGGTCAGCTCCAATCTCTCTAGCAACATCATTAATTGCTGTTTCAACTTCTGCTGCTGTCGAACCACCCAATAAGCCTTGTGCTTCGGCCTTTTGTAAATCTGCTCTTTGCTTTTCTGTAATGCTTCCTGTTGTAGCAGGTGGTTCGCCGTCACCAAATGTGTCTGGTCTGTTATCGGTGTTATCTGTTGTAGATTCACCAGAAGAACCACCTTCACCTTTAACACTCTGGCTAATCTTATCATCATCAACCTCTACCTTTCTAACACCCAAGGTCTTAGTCTGGTTAAGAGCTTCATTCATATTAGAATGTGTTGGTTCAGCAGTTGCATCAGTGTTAACCGCTGTATTCTGTACAGAATACCCTTGAGCTGATCCGACCCCGCCGCCGGCTTCAGGGTCAGCATATTCTTGAGAATTAGTTATGTCTGATCTTATTGCTTTTTCAGCAGTACCTTTTAGATCACCATGGAAGGTAGGAGCTTCAACTCCTTCTTCAAATGAACCTGAGTGGCCGTAGATATTCTTAGTGTACATAATCATCTCATCTCCGCCAATAGTGCCTTTATGTCCGGCAACTGTAACACACTTACCTAGCATAAAGTTTTCTGGAGCAGATGTAGTAATACGCTCTTCGGCCGTTTCTCTAATCTCACCACCTGCAATGATTTCAATATCACCTGGCGCTGAAATCTTAAGATCATTTTTAGAAACAATATGAGTAGTCTTCATACTTTCAACTGTATAGTCACCAAGGACAACTTCAGATTTATTACCTTGTGTTGTGACAACTCTATCACCTACAAAGTTTTCGACCTTCTCCTGTTTGATTTCTTCCACTTGTTTGCCTTGAGTTTCTAGTGTGAAGTTGTTACACTTAATATTAAAATCACCAGTAACATTCAAGTTCAAATTGCCAGTGTAGGTGATGTCGCCATTACCATTGACTACCATCAAAAATCCATTACCGACTAGTTTAACCATTCTGCCTACGGTATTAATAAGCATACCGTCTTCACCTTCACCGGGATACATTTCAATACCATGACCATCCGCATGTGTCCAGGTAAGTCTCTCTGCTTCAGGCGTATCATCAACTTCAATTCTGTGGCCTGATTTTGACTCTTCTACTTTGTTGTGAGGATACTCAGGTTCCCAATCTTGAGGTGGTAAATCAACACCTTCTGGAACTGGTGGATATACAATTCTAGGCTCCCATTCACCTCTAGCAGCTTTGTTAGTTGTGGCTTCCTGCTCATATCCAGGTCTAGGAAAATTACCTTCTGGGTCCTTAAATCCTGTTGACATTAATTAAATCCTCTTTCTCGACTCATACTAATAAGAGTTTCTGTTGTAGGCGCACCATAATCAGATAACTGTGATATTCTAAGAGTATTTCTTTTACTAAAAGACTTCTCAATATATCTAATAACATTAAATCCAGGATCATAAGCACTTGGATTAATGTTATCATGACCCCATACTTGGCCTCCAGGTAAAATAGAATAGAAACACTTTATGAATTTCTTAAATGTTTTCCATTGACCAGGTGTACAAGTATTCATATCTTGTACACCATTATTAAATCCTCCAACAAAGGCTATACTAATGCTTCTTTGTAAATGATTAGAAGCTGTTGTATGATTAGTTGTTTTACCAATTAACTTGTTCACTTGAATATTACCATTTTGTAGAATTAAAAAGTGAAATGGAATTTCGGAAATGTTCATTTCGGACCTATAAAAATTTTCCAAATCTTCTTTTTCAAATCTTTGTCTGTAATCCGTTTTTGTATTATACACCACAACCTGAGTGTATTCTCTTTCGCAAGACCTCATGTAAGTCTCTAGAGCTTCATAAGTTTCAATGTAATCACCTTCTTTTACTTCTGAAGGAATGAAAACAGGTGTCTTATCTAAAGGAAAATCCGTTAGATAAGTTTTAAGATAGGGAGAAAAAATAGTGTACATGATTTAATTTCCTATTTAATGAAATTACAAGGGGGTTGAGGTACATTATTATGTCTAATTTCAAAATGAACATGGGGATCAGTACCTACTGCATTACCAGAAGTTCCCATATATCCTACTAATTGCCCTCTCTTCACATTTTCTCCGGGTGACAGTCCAGCTAACTCACTTAAGTGAGCATACGCTGATGTTAACCCATCTCCGTGATCTAGTTTTACAGCAATTCCGTATCCGACGGATAGCCCATCTTCACTCACTCTTTTACTATACATTACTTTACCATCTCTAGCCGCATAAACTGGAGTACCATAATCAGCGAATATATCTAATCCTTGGTGAGATCTACCCCCAGATCTGGGATCTCCCCAATCTCCACAGTTGTAGCTTCCTCCTGGAACAGGATTGTCCATTTCTCCAGAAGATACTGTTTCCTCCGCACTCTTATTCAGATCATCACCATAAGACTGTGCCTGACTGGTGCCCTCGCTTCCGCCCCCACTGGTATTACTATATTTGACAATTTGATCTTGAGCGTAAACAATAGTATTATCACAAAAGATTTTAAACAAATCTCCGGCATGAGGTCCAGCTGAAGCTGGTATAGTGGTACCATCACGTCTTGTCAAGCCACTATGTTTAGTTTTATCATTAGCATCGGTAAATGTTTTAGGAGGTCCAGATTGACCAGGTGCTTTGCCTCCAGGAGTTAAAGAACCGGTGGCTTCAGAAGAATTTGAAGGTGGATTATATTCTGGTTGTTTGTCGAACTTTAGTTGCTCATTGTTAATAACTCTTTCTGCCTGATCTAAACCACCTTCATAATAACTTTTAGGATCCTCAATAGGGTCTGTTTGATTCTGAGGTGGAATATCAAAACCCTTCTCTTGCTGCGCCAGTTCATCTGGATATGCAGAAGAATTATTTTGCTCTTCTAAAGACTTGCCAACTGTATCATTCTGTGCTATAGTCTTTTTTCTTAAATCCCTGAGAATTTGGTCCTGATATACAGGATATTGCCTATTAATATCAATAGCTTCTATTGTCATTCCCATTAGATACTATTCCTATCTAAAATTTCATAGGCCATATTAACTGTTGCATCAACATTGCCGTCTTTGATAATATCGTTATGAAAAATTGCTGCAGCTTCTTCTATTGTAGATGCTTTTCTAAATTCATCTCCGTGAGATTTACTTTCTTTTCTAATCTCTTTTAGCAGAAAGGTGGTTTGAGCAATTTGATCTTCTAGCTCTAAGTTGTTCTTAAAACAAAAATTTTTATATCTTGTTAATTTGTCACCTGAAAACCTGTACAAGCCAAAGACCTCTAATGTGGCATCCGGAGGCTTGTTGTAGATGGTCAAATTACTAACCGGTGTGCGCCTTTCATAATTAACTTTAGCCATTCTATTGTTCTCCCTGATTATAAGATCTTAAGTAACCAGCGATGGTAGCACCAGCTTCTTGTGATAAACCTGCTTGAGAAGCAAGCTCAATCACTACCAACTCTCCTGCCAAATTCACCGATATATCACCTTCAGAGTTGAAACTTGTAGGAGTTTGTCCTATGGTGCCTTCAATACTAACTGGTCTAATACGTTTTTCTGGTGTAATGTCATCTCCAGATTTCAATTCAATTTTAGGCATAGTGCCAAAAATAACTGGACTTTGAGAATGCTTACCGTCCATAAACATACCAAAGACCCAAGAACCATTTTCAATTCCGTTTGGGCTTCTACCTACACCAGATACGCCACCATAAGTGGCTGGCACTAACACTGTAGCCCAAGGTAACTTTTCTGTAGGAACATCTTCTGTATATGCATTGTGTAGCCCTAAAATGCGGACTCTAACACGACCAAGAAAATCAGGATCATTGGTATTATCTTCTACAATACCAATAAAAAATCTAACATCATCACCGTAAAATTCTTTTTGTAAATTATTTAATATATCTGCCATTAGACTTGATTCACTTTTCCAGCTTCTTGTGATAGACTTGGTAATGTATCACTCTTTGCGAGAGTTAAGGTGGATATCCATCTATTTTTGAAGATTGTATGTTTAATTCCATATATCAAATATCTACCAGATCTCTTTTTGTCTTTAATTCTTTCTCTAGAAACATTTTCTTCATCAATAGGTATATCTTTTGTAATAAACACGTCAATCATTTTACCCAAATTTTCAACACCAAACTCTAGACCTGGCACAGCAATATTGATAGGTGATTGAGACATGAAATTATATAAAGCTTGTGATTCTGCTTTCTTCTTATGTCTTTCCATATCCTCTTCCTCATTATAAGAGAAAATACCATCATCAAATAATTTTCTAGTCACCAATTGAGACCAGTAGGTGTTTTGACCTTCGTGATACGGTCGACCAATTTTAAAATTAGTATCATAATTATGATCTGTGGTTCCATTTGGTTTAGGCAATTTATCTAAAGGTGTTGGTAAGTCAAATCTTTTTTCATGACTACCATATTCATAAGGATCAATGTAATTAAAATAACCACCATATACATTTCTCGACATAGCTAATAGTGTGTCTTCATTGTTACCTATCGTATAACCAGAAATTTGTTTAGCTATTGTATCATAATCTTCGCTACCGCCAACTAATTTGTGAGTTAGTCTAGTGAATTTATAAGGCTCTGAGTTTATAGGAGATTGATTTAACAGTGTCTCTAAACTCTTTAGTTGAAGATTATCATCACTCATTGTGGAATAAAGGTAAAATGGTGAACCATTAGATGTTGTACATCTACCTGTCATCCAAATTGCTGCCGCTAATGGATTAGTTGTGAAAGGAAAAACAACTCTCATGTTTGATTGATAAGAAGACTCTGTGCTTACGCTCACACCTAATTGCTCTTCACAAACTTGTTTACAAATGTCTTCTGGTTTACCATCATAAACTTTACTAAATCTTGTAGAATTACTAAGCATAGCATGTTCTTCAATCAACTTTACAACATAGACCGAAGTGCCATCATTCAATTTCTGACCGTAACTAACACCTGTACAAATAAACTCTTTAGATATTTTAACATTTTCATCTTTATCAATAATACTCAGATAAACTCTTTCTTGGCCAATGAAAGGTGCTGCATTAGAAGCATTAGAAGAGTCCACAATAATTAATTCAGCCGACATGTAAGGAAGACCTATGTTTTCAAAGAATCTAACTTCCATTGTGATTTTTGAAATATCAATTGTAGGAAACCTTTCAGACTGAACAAATACTCTTGTCTGTCCTACATAATAAGGAGTAAATCCATCATTTTTTACTTGATTGCTAGACGCAACATCTACCATTATTAATAGCCTCCGCTACTTCCAGAAGAAGATTCAGCTACCACTACACCATTAGTATTTCGATCTGGAATTACAGAATATTCACTATAGCCTTGAGATTGTGAATTTTGAGGCTCTTCTTCAACTGTAGCCTGGTTTAATATACTTTTAAATTGTGCATCAAATTGCTGTATAATACCTGGCTTAATAACTTTAATTGATTTGACTTCATCATTTTCTCTAACATATTTTTCTCGAAATGTCACCGGCAGTAAAGTTGCAGGCTCAAGTTTGTCATAGTTAGCAGTAATATAAGCATCATATCTTGTTTTCAATTCATCGTAAGCATCGGTTTTATTTGTAAAATCTCCGATGATTTGACTTTCAAATAATCCAGTTTCTGAATTATAAACACTAACTGTATCGGTACTGTTACTGATAATAGGCGTCGATCCATAGAAAGTTTTATAGAATTTTTTAACCTCAGGTGGGTTGGCCGCCAGTGCAGCACCAAATGCCAGCTGTCCTATTAAGGTGGTAAGATCCAATTGACCTGCAGCTTCTGCCGCAACATATGCATCAGATTGCTCTGTAGTTAAAATGAAATAAGGAAATGCTGCTAATGCTGGAGCATAGGTTGCTACAGTGGCGTGACCTCCACTGACTGCAATTCCTTGAAATATCGCTACTTGATTAGGAATGTCAGCATTGGCTTCTGTATAGTCATCAATAGTATATCCCATTACAATACTAATATTTTCGGTTAGAGTAGGGTCAACATCAATAAGTTTGTCAATAAGAAAGAGATAATCAAACTCAATTGTTATTCTATTTTCAAGAATATCATTGGTCAATGAATCTGCTATTTTAAAAGGATTTTTTGACAAAATATCACCAAAGGCGGAAATCAAAGTTTGTTGATATGATTCACTGACCGTAGTTAGGTTAAAGACTGCTGTAAAAAATAAGTTATACTCAATCAAACTAAGAGTTTTACCGGTCTGCTTCTTTGCTTCAAAGAGTTGTAAGATAGCAAAGTAAAGCACAAGTATGTTTGCTCCTGGTAGAAGGTTTCCTAGAATAGCAAACTGATTGGCTTCCGTTAAGCTAAAATTAACATTAATATCGTTAAAGTTGGATAAATTAGGTCCTTCTTCTAAATTAATTATCCAAGTTCCGGCATTGTCAATGTTTTGTGCTAGATTGGTATAGTCCCATAATCCAGTATTAGGATCAAGCGCTCCTGTGTCTTGAATGCTATACACATTCTGACCTTGAACCACTGTGGTTGCAACCTCAAAGTTTTTGAGAGGAGATAAAGATGTGGCACTAGTAGCTGCTGCGGCCGCTTCGGCGGCTTGTTGAGTGTATCCTAAAGCTAAAAACTGTGGGATTAGCACCTCTGCTTCTGCAGCTATGATAGTCTGAAGAGTGGTCTGACTAATACTATTCTTATCATTAGTATATATTACTCCGTCTTCTCCAGCAGCAGTGTTCGCAGTAACATCAATGTAGTTATATAAAGTAGGGCTATATGACAGGCTATAAGAAGTTCTCTGAACATAAGGAGCCCTAGGAAAAATATCTACATATTCACCATCAGTGTTTTCGTAATGATGTTTAGAATTATATTCATCTATCACTCGATCAACTTTTAGTGAAGCTAGGCCAATTGTTTCGCCATCGGCATCTTCTACAATTCTGACACTTTCAGCATCTTCATCATCTTCAAAATTAATAATATCAGAGGCACTTTGATTGACGCCAGGAGAAGGGTCGGGAATAAGCTTTACAATAATTTGACCTAAGTCTGGTCTTCTCTTCAAGATTTCGCCATGAGCGCCAGAACTAAGACCTCTGATAATGTCACCTACCTGAAATCGACCCGTCATATCTTCTCTGGTTACGAGAACCTTATGAGGATGTTCTCTTTGAACTTTTTTTACAATTTCTTTTTCAGTTAAAGGCCAACCTCTTAATCTCAGTTCATCATTCATTAAGAAAAAGGTCCAGTGATAATCAGGCGAGCCATATAATTTTTGAGAAATCTGATCAGGTCTCTCACCGTCTTTAATTTGATACGTTTGATAAAATCCAATATCATCTTTCGCTCTATCAAAGATATCGATATAAACACCAATGTCCTGAACCATCGTTTTATTGGTTAAGCCACCAAAAGGATAAGAAATTTTAGGGTAATTAGTAAAATATGACATTAATTAATTTCCTCCTTCAACATCATCTTTATCTAGAGGTCTTTCTTCAACAAAGTTTAGAGCAAGTTGCGTTTCATTGAATCTACCGTCTTTAAATAATGAAGAAGAGCGTGGATTAAATGTGGTGCTTATGCTAGTTAAGTAGCAGGGCAAGAGTTCAGGAACATCCTGCATCTTTTCATTCTTGTATCTAAACTCAATAAAAAATCTAGTAGGAAAGGCATATGCAAGTTCACCAGCTCTTAATGTCGGGTATGCATTAACTCTGAAAAATTTAACAATCTTATTGATTTCAATTGCCTCTTGCTGACTTGCAGGAGATAATAAAAATGTAAAGTTAAAACTTCTAATAGCTACATCTCTAAACAAAGATCGTTTATGAGGATTAGCTGTAATTTTAGTTGCAGATGAGATGCCTTCTGCAATATCTCCTGGTGCCAAAGTTTGAGCGCCAAGATTTAATAGTGCTGCACCGCCACCGTTTTCTACTAAGCTTCTTGCGGTACCAATAGTACCATCGGCCGAAAGCAAATTGTTTAGTTGAGAAGTCCAATTGTTAAATGAATTCTCTAATGTGCCTGGGGGTCCTTTAGAAAGTTCAACACCCTTTTCGACTAAGTAGCCGGCTAAGTTTAGATTAGCATTATCATATACAATACCATCTGCAAAATTCATACCTTCTGGCATGTAAAGAATAGCTCTATCGCCATCTGCTCCGCTGCCTGTAGATGATTCTGCGGTGAAAAATATAGAAGCTTTATATTTTTCATCTGGAATAAGAGGAAACTTGTAGCCTTCAGCCATGTTTTATCCTAAATAAATATATATTGATTTAAATTATTTATAACGGCGGACTATGAAGACTTACAAAGGTAAATACAAAGTAAAAAATCCAGAGAAATATTCAGGCGATCATACTCAGGTTATTTATAGATCATATTGGGAAAAGTTTGCATTTATGTGGTGCGAAGATCAGAGTCAAATCAAATCATGGTGCTCAGAGGAAACTGTCATCCCGTACATCAGTGCGGTTGATAATAAGTACCATAGATACTTCGTGGACTTATTAATTAAGACCAAAGAAGGTAAAACCATCTTGGTTGAGATTAAACCTAAGAAACAAACCAAGCCTCCTCGAGGTAAGAAGAAGACTAAGAGATTCATCAGTGAGTCATTAGAGTATGTTCGTAATCAATGCAAATGGAAAGCAGCCAAGGAATACTGTCTAGACCGTGGCTGGGAATTTCAGATCTGGACAGAAGATACACTAAGACAAATGGGAATGAAAACATAAATGGCAAGCTTATTTGATAAATTGGAGATAGAAGCGTTTCGTGCTGGTATTACTCCAAGAACAAAGGAATCAATTAAATGGTTTCGTAATAAAGCACAGCAACTTAACCCTAATAGGTCGAGTCTTTTGAAAGATGAAGCTCTTAAACTAACTTCACGACCTAGAGTTGGTGATATGTATATGTATTTCTATGATCCTAAAACAAAAGACACTTTGCCTTACTACGATAGATTTCCTCTAACAATTTTGGTTGATAGAGCACCTAAAGGATTTTATGGGTTAAATTTGCATTATTTACCTTTAAACGTAAGAGCTAAATTGTTGGATTCTCTTCTGGATACGATAAATAATAATAAGTATGACGAATCCACTAGATTTAGGTTATCTTACGATATGTTGAATCGTGCATCCAAAATGAATGCTTTTAAGCCTTGCTTCAAGCGCTATTTAACAAGTCATGTAAGATCTAGGTTGGCTAAAGTCAATGCTCCTGAGTGGGAGATTGCGACATTTTTACCAACTGCCGACTTTGAAAAGGCTTCGCTCGGAACAGTATATCGTGACTCAAGAAGAAAGATAGCTGCGTAATGGCAAACATAGAACAATTAAAAGGTGCGTTTAATAGAGGAGTTTCATATGCCAATAGGTATAGGGTTATAATTCCCAACTTTAGACAAGGCGATGTTTATTGTCAAGCCACCAATTTACCTGGTAGACAGATTACAACCAATCCTCGCACCATCGGTATGTTGACACAGAAAATGCCTTATGGCTTTATCTTTGATGATGTAAATCTACAGTTCTTATTGGATGGTAATTACACTGTTAAAAAATTCTTTGAAGACTGGCAAATGCAAATTTACGGTCAAGATACTTACGAATTAAGTTACAAATACGGAAGCGGCACCGGTAACACAGGCGGTTATACAAAAGATGTAGTTATCGAACAACTTGATAAGCAGTCTGAAAAGGTTATCTATTCAGTAAAACTAAAAGGTGCATTTCCTGTTACCATAAACCCTATTGAATTAGGAGATGGTCTGTCAAATCAAATTACTCAAGTAAATATTCAATTAGCATTTACAGACTGGGAAAGAACAGGCTCCTCAGGCGCCTCTGCTGGTAGCACTGGTGCCGCCACACCGGGAAGGGCTGAGGTTCAACCTGGCGACACTCTACCAACACCTAAAGTTAGACCTGCACCAGGAAGCATTGTGCCTTCATTACCTCAAGGTCCAGTTGGCTTCGAAGGTCCTTTAATGTCGCCTGTTAATGATGTCGATCCAGGGTCTGGATATACAGTAGGACCAGATGTACAAAATCCTTCTATACCATACGCACCATGATTTGAAATTGGAGTTATAACATGGCTTTACCTAAACTTAATGACACTGTAAAATATTCTGCTAAAATTCCATCTACCGGGCAAGAGATTAGATTCAGACCTTTTCTAATTAAAGAGGAAAAGGTTCTACTTCTTGCTATGGAATCTCAAGATGGCAAGATGATTATGCAATCTATTCTTGATACTCTTAATGCTTGTATTGAAGATGATATTAATACTAGTAGACTTCCTCTATTCGATATTGAATATCTATTTTTACAAATCAGATCAAAGTCTGTTGGTGAAACATCAGATGTTAAGATTAAATGTAAAAAGTGTGAAGAATATAATGAAATCAATGTAAATCTTGAAGACATTAAAGTATCTGTACCTAAAAAGGTTAGAACAATTGTATTAGATGATAAGTATTCCATTCAAATGAAATATCCAAATATTACAGATATTATGAATGCTGGTATTTTATCTAAAGATATTACAGTGACCGATTTGACTTTCAAGTCTATCAGTATGTGTATTGATTCTTTACTGACTGATGAAGAAAAAATTTCTTTTGCAGATGAATCCCAGGAAGAAATTGATAACTTTATCAACTCTCTGAATAGTAAACAGTTTGATGATATTAAGAAGTTTGTTGATACTATTCCACAACTTAAACACAAAATTGAATTTAACTGTACATCATGTGAAGAACCCAATACCGTCAACTTACAAGGAACCGACGATTTTTTCTAATAAGCCTCTCTCATGAATCGCTGGTTAACTTCTACGAAACGAACTTCCAGCTCATACATCATTTTAAGTATTCTTTGACAGAGATCGAGAATATGATGCCGTGGGAGAGGGAGATTTATCTAGCAATGCTGATCAATCATCTTAGGGAAGAAGCCGAGAAACAGAAAGCGAGAAACGCCAGATGACAACGTTAGCTGATATCAATGAGACCCTTACCAAGCAAAGTGAAATGCAAGAGAAGACAAACAAGGCTATCGAGTCCTTGTCAAAACGTCTTGTTGGATTTTCCAGAGTAGCAAAAGGTGATAAACTTGAAGAGCTAGAAAATAGAAGAGAAGCTAGAAGAAAAGATAGAGTTTCTGGTTTTGCTGGTGCTGCTAGAGGATTTGCATCTACAGCAAAAGAGAATATCGGTCTTATTTCTAAGATTTTAGGTGGCTTAGCTCTAGGTGCATTTGTATTGCAGAATGACGAACTTAGAGAAAGCTTTATCAAATTTGTTGAAGAAGCTGGTGACGGTCTATCAAGCTTTTTCAAAAGCGAAGAATTCAGAGAGACTTTAAATGCTGCGTTTGAAGCAGGTGGAAAAGTTTTCGGAAGTGTCTTAGGTGCTATATGGGAAACAGAAGGTGGCAAACTGTTTATAGGCGGCTTAGCTGCCATTTGGGGTCTTCCTATAATTGTAAACGCAATTGCTGGTGCATTCGCTGCAGCGAGACTTCTAAATCCAGGTATCACTCCTGACGCACCAGGAACAAGAAGAACTCCAACTGCCGGCGCACCACCAGTAAAAAAAGGTGGCATTGGAGGTACATTAGCTGGAGTTTTTAGTCTGTTATCGGCAGCAACAGTCTTAATCGGTGCTTTTTTAGATAAAAGAGGCACTGAAGCCGGTATGAATTTTGGTGAAAAAGCTGCTACAGGCACATTTTCTCTTGGTGCTAGTACTGTAGATTTTGCTACATCTTTAGGATCCGGTTTACTTAATTCTATATTGGATACAAATTTATCTGGAACAAATTTGAAAGAACCAACTGAAAATTTCTTTTATGGTCAAAAAGAACTTGCTAATGAATTGGAGAATTTAACCAACAAATATAATTCTGGCGTTGGTCTTACAACCGAAGAAAAAGCTAGACTAATGGGTATTAGTGAATTTAATTTGAGATTAAATAAATTAACAGGTACAGCACAGCAAAGAGAAGTTGCAACTGATATTCTGAATATACAAGACCTCTATAACAAAGGAGTTGGTGACGATCCATTTAATGTTACGTCGCCAGATTATATTAATAAGTTGTTGGCACCAAAGCCTGAAAATTCTGTTAGCGTCGATGAATTCATGAATAAGCCTTTGAAAAAACCAGCAGAAACTTTCATGCCAGCTTTTTATCTTGATCGTATTATTAGAATGATAAACAAAAGCTATACTCCGCCAGCGAAAAGCTCCCTAGAGTATGAAAACTTAATGCGTCAACATCTTATGTTTATGGAATCTACCGATGGCGACCTCCAGTCTAGCATAAGAACAAAGCTAGGTGCTTTAAAGCAAGGTATTGAAAGTACTGGTGTCGCAACAATTGCACTTGCTCCTATGATAATCTCTGGACAAAGTGGAAAAGGCTCTAATGCAACGCAAGCACCTAACACTACTATAGTTCCAAACGTGGCCTCTGCAGGAGAAACCAACCATATCAGTTTTGGTCAATCTGGAGAGCAGGTAGTTTACGGTCTACCTAGAATCGCTCTTGCGACATAATAAAACCCCCGGCAGAAAGGGATCACCAAAAAAATCTGCCGAGGGTTTTAAAAGTCTCTAGCCGAAAGGAGAAAACCAGAGACTTTTGTTCTAACTTCTAGTCTTCATTTGCGAGACGTGAGAAGTATGACATAGTATCATCATCACCGTCATCATCAATACTTGGTGTAGATACTGGTTCCACGCTTTTCATAGGAGCAGTATCAGCAGTTACGGAAAGGTCTTCCTGTTGCTGTGGAGTAAATGTTCCACTCACACCGAGAACAGCATCCAGACGTGCCTTCAGCTCTTCATAAGACTTATAGTTAGATGGGTCGGTAAACTCACCCAATGGATAAACCTGAGAGTAAATCTCTTCTAGTTGTGCATCATCTGCCAACTGAGAAGTGGATGCAAACTCAGAACGGTCATAGTTACGGTAACCTTCAACATTACGAATCTTCAGTTTAAAGTCTGCACCTTCCCAAAGATCAAATGGATTGATAGGGTCTTCATCCTCAAACTGTGGCTGCATA
>Ga0208162_1000237_pt1 | contig 31984 bp, 38 predicted proteins | sample CB_VirMetaG_4_FD_184539 | JGI IMG/M metagenome (GOLD analysis project Ga0208162, IMG submission 184539) | Freshwater to marine saline gradient viral communities from Chesapeake Bay - CB_1508_1M Viral MetaG (SPAdes) (version 4) | ecosystem: Environmental > Aquatic > Marine > Coastal | place: USA... | reverse complement strand
ATATTCAGCAATCTTAGAACGATAGATATTGATCTTGTTGAGCGTTTCTTAAAACAAGATGAGAAACTTTTTTTAAATAGGAACTGAGTTCCGGTTTAGGTTATATTATGGATAATCAACAACTAAACGCGCGCGATCAGCTTCTTGCAAGACTATATAAGGAGCTTCGCGTCGAAGATCAAAACAATCCTCTTAAAGCTGAATCACTAGAGCTTTATAATGAAATTCAAAAAACCTTGATCGGAGTAATAAGGAATGTCTATCAAGAGCAAATCGAAGAGTTCAAAAGAAAGCAAGAAGAGGCCTCAAGGAAGACCGTCAAAAAAGATTCCTAAATACATTGAACCGCTTCTCGAGAACTTGAGATCGGGAATGAGTTACGACGCGGCTTGTTCACTAGCGAACCTTTCTCGATCGACTGTCGAGAAATGGAGACAGAATGACGAAGAGTTCAACGCGGAATTTGAAGCGGCGATCGATTACGCTGAAGCTGTCATGATTAAAGAGATCAAGCGGCTTGGAAATGAAAAGAGCGACTGGAGAGCGATCGCTTGGCTTCTTGAAAGAAGGCTCCCGGAACGCTGGAGCTTGAAGCGAGAAGTTGACATGACGATCGACAAGAAAAGCGACGGGACTGATCTTGTCGCGAGCATGATTCAGCAAGCGAGCGAAGAGTTCTTGAAAGCGGAGTCAGATAGTGAAGAATGAAGAGCCGATTCGCTTTCAACCGAAGTCTTTATTTGATCCGGCGATTATTCGTATAAATGAAGATAATCGAGTCGAGTACGATCAAGATCAGCTCCGAAGTATATTAGCAAATCAATATTATGAAACGCTTTCATCGATGTCGAATTACAAACAAGTCGGCGAACATGACAAGCGACGACGAGCGGATCGTCTCGCTTGTAAATGGTTAATCGCTATGAGGGACGCGGCGATCTTCGGCTCGTTGACTAAGCGGCCTTTAATCATCAAAGAGAACAAATGAACGAACTCAATCTCAACGAACTGCAAAGAAGTATCATTCAGCGAATCATCAAGAAAGACAAGATCATCGCGGCTCGTTGTGGCTGGGGTTCGGGAAAGACGGCGGCTCTTGTCTTCTCGATCCTCTTTGTTTCTAAAATGAGACCGGGAACTTCGGCTCTTCTGATTACTGATACAGCTCCCCGATACCAGTCGGTATTAATGCCGGAAATTGAGAAATGGCTCGTTCCGCTCGGTTGGACGTATAACTACTCCTTGAAACTTTGGATTGATACTCATTCGGGTTCTTCTGTCTACTGTCGAAGCTATTATCGACCGGGGACAAGGGACGCGACTCACAATCCGCTTGAAGGTCTAAACATCACTTCGGGAGTTTGTCTCATCGATGAATGTCAAACATTGAACGCGGAAGTCGCTCATAAAGCTCTCGGACGTTTAAGAGCCGGCGAAAGTCCGATTCTCATCATGGTTGGACTTCCGGTCGTTGGGGCTTGGTGGTGCGACATGAGCGAACAAGCGAACTATACTCCGCTCTTATATTCGTCCTATGTTAATCAAGACAACTTAAGCGATGACTGGTTCGAAGCGACAAAACTCCTCCCGGCAGATGAGAGAGAAGCGATGGTGATGAACAAGCCGAAGCCGCCGACCGGTTTGATTTACTCTGAGTTTACTGAATCGCTTATTCTTGATAATTGGCAGTATAAAGAATCGATGACAGCAAGAATCGCTATTGACTGGGGATTCAGAAAGCCGAGTGTTTTGATTATTGTTTACGATGAAGAACTCGAAGCGAGCGTCATTTGTGCAGAGTTCAATCCGAAAGAAGTCACGACTGAACAACTCGCTAGATTAATCACTTCTATAGCGTGGCCGCGATCGCTCAAAGATCAAGCTCCCTCCTCCCGAATATGGTTAGACGACGGAGTCGCGGACAAAGCCGGACGAGCTCGAAACGATCAAACCGGAGCGAGTGCTTTTCGAGCGATGAGATCAGCTCCTCCAGTCGGACTCGGAATCGCTTTGAGATCGACAACGGATCCGATTCGGACGGACGTTCTTAACGGCATTCAACGACTAAAAAGAGCTTTCGCTCAACGTCGATACATGATTACTCGTGACGTGTGGGATAAAGGAGAAAGAGCGACCGGAAATTCTTTGAGAAAAGCTCTTCTTTCTTATGCATGGGATAAGCAAGAGAAGCCAGTCAAAGACGGCCGCGAAGATCCGCTCGACGCTTTGAGATATGATTGTATCTTGTATAATTGGAATGACACGTCGATTCAAAGCGGATATAAATCAAGAGGGGGAATTGAGAATCGATCTCGTAAAGTGAGAGTCGGAGGAGCTAAGAAAGCGAGCTTTTAAAATGGAGTTTAAAGAACGACAACTCGCGATCGTGCTTCTTGACTTGATCGGCTCAACGGCTTTCGTTCAAAAAGTCGGAGCGAGGAAAGCTGCCGAATGGCTTCAATATCATGATCGGTTGACTCGCTCTTTAATCTATAAATTCCAAGGTCGAGAGATAGATCGAAGCGACGGCTTTATGTTGAGCTTCGATCGCTGTATTGACGCTGTCAACTTTGGTCTTCACTATCAACAATCAATCCCAGCGAAGACTAAGATTCAAGCTCGAATCGGGATTCATTGGGGGGCGATCATCGAAGTTAAACAAGAAGAGCTATATGTTGGAGTCGGAGCGAAAGGAATTGAGCTCGAAGGAATCTCAAAGAATATTGCGGCTCGGACGATGTCGCTTTGCGGAGCCGGTCAAGTCTTGCTTACTAAAGAAGCGATGACAGTCGTCAAACATCGAACGAACTCATTCACTCCGAAAGGAACTCGATACGCTTTAGCTGGAGAATATCGTTTCAAGGGAGTCCGAGAAACTCAGATCATCTATACAGTCGGAGCGACGATCGAGTCTCTACAGCCGCCAAAAGGGAGCGATAAAGTCAAGCGATTAGGAGGAGCGAAGCGGATCAAGTCTCGACTAAGAGATAAAAAGTTCAAGGAGTTTGTTTGGTTCATCTTATCAAGAACGGCCTTGATCTTTGTCCTATACTTCTTGACTGTCTTCGTCCCTTTTATCATCGATCCACATAAGCGGCTTATGAGCGAGTTGACTTACTTCGCCTTTATTGATCCGCTTATTGAGTTTATAACGAAATGGATTCCCGGAATATGACATGAATCAAGAAATAAAAAGTGAAAAAGATAAAATTCAAGAACAAAAGTATCGCCGCGGCTGGTGGTTCTCCGTCGCTTTCCTTTTGATCGTCGTCGGACTGATTCTCTTTTTAACCTATGTAAGAATCGTCGATGAAAACAGAGACGTCCTCGTCGGTATTCTCGGAGTTATCACCGGCTCAATCTCTTCAATGATGTCGATCGCTTCCGGTCGCGATCCCTCCGAAGTGGAAGAGCTGAAAGATAAGCTAGGGAAAGCGAACGCGGATCGAGAAGCATTGATCGCTAGGCTTCGAGACGCTCAAATTCAGCTACAATTAAAAAACGATCAGCTCGGAGAACTACAAACGGCAATCATCGACAAACTATCTCTTTTTTCAAATCAGCGAATCATCAAGACGAAGAGTCCGGATCAAGTTGTTCTCGATTCAAAAGTTGAAGAATGGCTTCCCTAGATAGACGAAAGACCTTCGCCGCTAGAAAGGATCAAAAAGCGACGAAGGTCTTCAGACTCTCAACACGTTCAACAAACCGAAGTCAGTCATCAATTTAACGATTCAAGAAGCGATAAAATCACTTCACTTGATTAATTTTATTTATTGCTTATATAATAGACTGAAATCGTGTTCAGTAGTGAGATCAATATGTCTGAAGAAGCTCGCGAGCAAAAACATCTTAAAGCGAAGTTTCCGCGTTTCCGGACAAAAGGAATCACCGGGACGCAACTCTCCGGAGGAGTCATCACCGGAAAAGAGCGAAACGCTTCTTTAACCGGCTTGAACTGGATCTCTGAAGCTGAAGAAATGTTGAGAACGGATCCGATCGTTCGTCGATCTTGGTTCATGCTTAAACAAACTTTACTCTCCGCTTCTTGGCGATTTGAGCCGGGGATTGAGAACGATCCAGTCGCTGAAGAGCTCGCTCGATTTATGAATGAATGTTTCGGCTTCGACGGATATTCAACTCAAATGAGTATGAGCTTTGAAGACCAGCTCGCTTATTTACTTGAGTTCATTCCGATCGGTTATCGCTACGCTGAAGAAGTCTATCGAGTCGGAGTTGATTCTCAAGGGAAAGCTCGAATCTTTTTAGATCACTTTGCAGACAGAGAGCCTTCGGCTCATAATCGCTGGCTATCAAGAGACAATCAACACTTGGACGGAGTTCTTCAAAACATCGTCGGAATGACTCATATCCCGGAGCCGATTCCGGCGAATAAACTTCTCCTTCTTACATTGAACCGAACCGGCTCGAACTTTGAAGGAGTCGGAATGTTACGTCCGGTTTGGTGGTACTGGCGAACAAAGCAACGAGTTTCTAATTTAATGTGCGTAGGTGTTGATAGGTGGGCGATCCCGACTCCGGTCGTTAAAGTCGACCGAGCCGTCGCTGAAAGCATAGGACTGACGGACGGAGACATCGACGCAATGATCGACGACGCTGAAGCTCAAGCTCAAGCGTTTATCTCTACAGAACAGAGCTATCTTGTCCAAAACGGAGCTGTCTCTTTTGATACGTTCGCGGCTCAACCGAACCTTTACGCGTCCGCTCCGATCGACATCATTCGTCTTTGTGACGCTCAGATCTCAGCGGCCTTCTTAGCTCAATTTGCGGATCTTGGAAATACAGAGACCGGAGCTCGCTGAGTCGGAGAAATTCACCTTTCAGTTTTCAGAAGAGCGGCGATCAATCTTTGTGATATTGTCACAAGTGCAATCAATGGAGTTGATCGAAGAGGAGCGGGGACGGTCGGACGTCTTTGTCGTTGGAACTTCGGGAGCGTCGATCCTTCCAAACTTCCGAAGCTGACTCATACCGGCCTTGATACCGACGATCTCGCCGAATCGATCAACGCTCTTCCGGCTCTTGTGACGTCCGGTCTTTTGACTCCGGACGATGAACTCGAAAGAGCGATCCGAGATCGACTCGGAGCCGGTGAACTTCCCGAAGACGCTCAACGTTCTTCGCTTGATCGAACGCTTCAAGCAAAAGGAGGAGGAGTCGCGTCTTTTACTGAAAGATTGATACAAGAGAAGCGGAGTCGACGATGAATCAAAGAACTCAAGCTCAGACTCCAGCTCCAAAGAAAGATCAAATCAAAGGATCGAAAGTCAATCCGAAAAGTTCGGCAAGTGGATCAAGAGGAGGAATCAAGATCGGCGAATCTTCTCTTAAAGCTCTTGAGTCAATGAGGGATAAACACAATAAGCGATACAAAGCCGGATCAAAGAAAGTCGATCTCGGTACGCTTAAAGCCGTTTTCAGAAGAGGAGCCGGAGCGTTCTCCGTTTCTCATCGTCCCGGAATGAATCGTAATCAGTGGGCTCTTGCAAGAGTGAGAACATTCTTGAAGCTCGTCGGAACCGGTGAACGAAAAGAAAGCTATACGACTGATCTCGATTTACTTCCAAAAGGTCACCCACAAAGAAGCGAACTGACTGAATTCGCTCCGAAGAAATACGATCATATTGACTTTACTCCTCCGAAGGACGTTCAAGAAGCCGCTCGACGAGCTTTAGAAGTCCGAGCCACAAAACCGGAGTCTCAAAAGGGATTAACGTCCGTAGGAATCGCAAGAGCTCGCGATCTTGCAAACGGTCGCAAAGTATCTCCGGAGACAGCTCGAAGAATGTATTCGTACTTTACAAGACATGAAGTCGATAAACAATCGCCGAAATGGGACGACTGGAGTAAAGGCCGGATCGCGTGGGGAGCGTGGGGAGGAGATCCCGGCTTTCGTTGGAGTAGTAAACTTGTAAATCAAATGAAGCGAGCCGATGAAAAAATGAATACTTTACGAGCATATTCAGAGACTGATTTAAAACTATATGAAGAGACAAATGACAGAGAAGACGGATTGATCGTCGGACGTCCGTTCAAGACCTTAGCCCTCGGACAAGTCACGTCAAGAATGAACGGCTCAAACATAGGACAAGAGATCGATCAAGATCTCCTTGAAGAACTTGTTCGCGTTTACAATGAACGAGCCGAATTCGATCCAGTTGTCATCGACTGGCAACACTCGACAAGCCCTTTTCAAAGTGGATCGCCGGCTCCTCCGGAAAGCGGAAACGCTCTCGGACTAATCGTCGGACTAGAGATCAAAGACGGCGGCCTTTATGCTATCCCAGCTTATAACGAACGCGGTCTCGAAGTTGTCGAGAAGGCCGGCGGAATACTTTGGAGCTCTCCAGAATTCATCACTGGAGAAGTATTCTCAAGGGACGGCGGCGAAAAGATCGGAGACGCTCAACTCTTAGCGGTTACGCTAACTCCGAGACCAGCTCAATCAAATAACAAAATCGATCGTGTATTACTAAACGAAGGAGCAAACATGAATATCGATGATATGAATCATGACGAGCTTAAAAAGGCTTATATCGCCAAAGACGAGCTTGTTAAAAGTCTTGAAGCTCAAATCGCAGAAATGAAAGACGAAGCTGAAGCGTCAATGATGACTCAAACCAAAGATAAAGACGAGTCTGAGAAGATGACCGAAGACAGCGACAAAGCTGAAAAAATGGGAGAGTACAAGAAAGACGACGAGAAGAAAGAGAATCTCATGAGTGAGAAGCTCAATGATTCGACTCTGCTTTCTGAAGTTCAAGCTCTTCGCGAGAACAATCAAAGATTAAGCGAGCGTCTTGAAGCAATCGAGCAAGAGAAGCGAGAGATTGAAAAGCGAGAAGCTGTCAATGTTCTTCTTCGCGACGGTCGAATTAATCCGAGCGAAATGAACGTCGTCGGAAAGGCTTACGAGCTTCGCGAACTACAGCCGGAGTTCTGGAAAATGTTCTCCGAGCGTCCCATGAATTCAAGCGTAAATCTTTCGACTGTCGGACACGGTGCCAGCGGTCAAGAGATCAACAAAATGACTTTGAACGAGCGAGTTCAAGAACTAGCAAAAGAGAAGAGCGTTTCTTATTCTGAGGCTCTTCAATTATTTAGAACTGAAAATCCCGATTACTATCAAAAAGCTTTTGGAGTATAAAAATGAATAGTACTTACAACTCAATCACACTAGTCGCCGCTGAAGCGATCTCAGAATTCAGCGTCGTCGCTCTTGATTCAGCCGGAAAAGCGGCTCTTCCAAGCGCCGCAACCGACGACGGCATTATCGGAGTCGCTCAGCGTACAGTTGCCGCCGGCGATCCGGTTGAAGTCCTTGTCTATGGAATTACTCGCGTTAAAGCGAGCGGAATGATCACTTTCGCAACGACTCCGATTCTCCAAGCTGAAGACGACGGCGAAGTCTCCGCTTGTGCAAGCGGAAGTTATCCGATCGCTCGCGTTCTTCCGAACGTTAATCAACTAAGCACAGCCGGAGCCGGAGAACAATTCTTCGCGTTCTTCCTTGGCTCATTCACTCCTTTAGCGTAAAAGAGGTCTAAAAAATGGCAAGTTCATACTCTAATATACACCCAGTCGACGAAATTCTTTCTAGTCTAGTCGTCGAAACCGTTCAAGGCGATGACGTCTTCATCGCTGACAAAGTTCTCGAAACGATTACTATCCCTCAAAGAAGCGGAACTCTACTTCTTGAAGAAAGTCGTAATTTCATGGGAGCCGGCGCCGGTCTTGATCTTTTAAGAGCTCCGGGAGCGAGTCGCGCTGTTCTAGGCGGCTTCGATCGTTCAAGCCAAACTTACAAAGCTGAGACTTTCGGACTTGAAGACTATATCGCAATGGAAGACATCGTTGATTCTCAATATCCCGGAAGCGAAGAACAAAGAGCAGTCCGCAAAGTTGCAAGAGCTTTGAGAATTGCTAAAGAGAAAAGATGTGCTGACCTTCTCTTCGGTACTTCGAACTTCGATAATGATACAGCGGCGAACGAGTTTAATGGCGAGTTCGATGACGCGAACGCAGAGCCTTTAGCAAATCTTTACGATCTAAAGAATACCGTCTTTGAGGCGGCTCATGGTGTGAATCCCGATACTCTTGTTCTCGGTCATAAGGTATTCAGAACACTAGCGAAGAATCCCGAAGTCCGCGGATTCGCCGGAACTTCTTCAGCGGGCTTCGCCGCCGGTTCTCGAATTCTTTCAAACGAAGCAACTCTTCAAGTTCTTCGCGACGTACTTGGAATTCAAAACATTTATGTCGGTTCAGCTCTTCGAGATACAGCCGTTCCGGGAGCGACTTCAAGCGAAGCCTTCGTATGGAATCAAACATCGATCTTTATGGGTATTCTTCGCGGCTCGGACGCTATCATTCAAAAGACCGGCGGTGTCAAGGCTATGCCAGTTGCCGCTTTGAATCTTCAGTTCGGTTCATATATGGCCGGTCAGTTCGACGATCCGAGCGGTTCTATTCGTCGTACTGTATGGGCGGAAGAAGCGCACACTTTCCACAAGGTCGACGGAACACTCGGACGAATTATTACAGATTGCGTCAACTAAGAAATGCTTTGTCAGTGCGGACGGTCTCTTCTTCTCGCTGAAGATGACGCGGATTTAAAAGCGATCAATGATCTTAAGAAGCAAGTCAAATCTTCTTCTGGAGAGATCTCCGCACTATTAAATGCAAGAGTTGAACAATTAAAAGCTGAAGTCTCCGCCGAGAAAAGTTTTCGTCGCGGACTTCAACAATCTCAAAAAGAGATCACTGATATTCTAAGAGCAAGCCTTGAGACGATATCTCCTCAAAATCTCCTTAGTCTAACAAACGAGCAACTGATCGACATCATGCTTCAAAGCGGACTCGGTCGAAGTATCGACCAGTTTATTGAAGATCAAGACAAAATCAGAGACTCGATCAATCAAATGATAAACGTAATCGATCCGGCTTTCGATTTCAGCTCGATTAATAATCAAGTTGACATGATCGCTCTTCAGAATGCGAACTCGCTCTTTGATGAAGTTGTGATTCCGGTTTATCAAAAACATATTAAGCAAGCTCTAAGAGACGCGACGTTTATTACTTCAGTCGATGACGCTCTTTCAAACTTGCAAATCAAATTAAAGCAAAGCGAAGGTTCGACGCTGACAGAAGTTCGAACTAAAATCTCTCAATATGGAAGATCAGTGACAGCGACAGCCGGAGCCGCGGCCGGTTTAACTAATTATTTATATACTGGGCCGGTCGACGGAATTACTCGTCCTTTTTGTCGAGAATTAGTAAACAAAGTAGTGACAGATAGTCAATTAAGCCGGCTTAATAATAATCAAGGACTATCGGTCATTACGTCCGGCGGCGGCTATAATTGCCGTCATTCTTGGAGCCCGGTCTCCGAAGGATTCATTCAAGCCGCTAAACTAGATCGAGCGACTCAGTCAGATATAAACAAAGCGAATTCGAAAGCGAAGAAATAGTCATGAGAAAAGCAATCACAAATCAAGATCATCGCTTCATTTGGTCTCCTCAAGTTCCAACGACCGGAACTCCTTCGCTCGCGATTGATACAGAGTCGGGAATCAGTGAAAACTTTGTTCGCTTTACTGATGACGTATCAGTGACAGCGATCGCAAATGATAGAAGAACGCTGACAGTTTCTTCCGCTCCGGCTTCCTATTATCGACAGTATCAAAACGGATTCCTTCTCACTTCAAGCGATACTTATTACTCAGTGAACGTAAGTCGGTTTGTTGGAACGACGGCTATTCTCGCCGAGCCTTTACCGAGGGAAATTGATCTTTCAACTTCGGCGACTCTTCATCTTAATACAATGTATGTCGACATCGATTCGACAGCGATCGCGACAAGCGGAGTCTATCCGTTTCGAATCTCATACAACGAATTAAACATGAGTAATGTTCGACAAGAACGCGGACTCTTCAAGGTGACTCCGCGTCCTTTTAATACTGGCTTAGATCATGCTCAATTCGTCGCGATGTTTGCGAATCTCGCTGACATGATTCCACGTCGACAAAGCGACTTCTCAACTCAAATAAAAGTCGCTGAGAATGAAATCATTCTCGCTGTCAGAGATCATCTAAACAGTGATGATATAACAGAAGATGAAGTCTTCAATCCGGAGTCGTTTCAACTAGCTCATTCTTATTGTAGCGCCGCAATCGTTTATGAAATGAATCTCAATCTCGACGCGGCTTCAGCGATGAGAGCCCGTTGTCAAGAGTTGATTGACTCGGCTCTTCGATCAATCTCGCTCGATTTGGACGGAGACGGAGTCATCGACGCCGGAGAAGAAGATCTTCGGCGAAAAGGTGGAAACGCTCAAGACTTTCGAGCGAGCTGGAGAAGCTACTCAAAGACGGCGAACGATTCTTTCTTTAACCCAGTTCGCGGAATGAGACACTAGTCTTAAATAGGAACTCAGTTCCGGTTTAGAAAATGTTTAAATAGGAACTTGGAAAATGTTTAAATAGGAACTCAGTTCCGGTTTAGAAAAGGAGGAGAGAATGAGAGTAAAAATAGATCTAAAGCTCCCTTCCAATTTATGGACAGCTAAAGATACGCTAGTCCTTGCTCAAAATACCGTCGCTTCGATTAAATTAAGAACATCGAAAGGGATTGACGCGACCGGAGTTTCTTTCGACAATTACTCAACAAAGCCGATCTATGTCGCTTTTAAAGGAGCGAGATTGAAGCCTAAAGGCGGCCGGCCTTCGAGAACAAACAAATCGATCTACTATGCTCGCGGCTATCGTCAATACAAGCAAGAGAGCCGGCGAAGGACTCCGGGAGGAGAAGGACAGTCCGCGGAAGTTGATCTTGTTTTAAGCGGTCAACTCATGAACAATCTAGTTGTACTTGAAGCGACAAGAGATCGATTTAAAATCGGATTAACAAAACATGTTAAATCATACGGTTATCATGTTAATGATAAAAGAGAATATATCGGACTAACCGACGACGAAGTCGACGTTCTTGTCGACGCGATCGCTCTTGATCTTTCGGAGAAACTAAAATGAGTCAAGGAATCTTCGCGGCTTTAGAACATCTTGAAGAAAGAATCATGAGTATCAATCCGAAGACCGATACTCATTCCGGTTTCGTTGCAATTCAACGCGACGACGGATTGAGCGTCGAGCTTGACGAGCGTTCAAATAATAATCGTTATTTTGAATTTCAGATTGATACGTTCCCGGAAGATGACGGACAAGCTGGACTCTCTGGAAGAAAGCGAGCGACGATTGATCTTCGAGTCAGATATGAGATCCCGACTTCATACGGCTTTCTTTCTCGAATGATCGCCGAAGACGCTTCAAACTTGCTCGATTCTCTAAAGAGTCCAGACTATGATTATATTGATACCGGAATCATCAACGCTATTCCGGAGCGTCCTACTTTTGAAGCGATTACGAACGCAACTGGCGAGCGAGTCGCGTTCATTCTGACCATTCCTTTTACTTTGCTATTCTTGGAGAATTAAAAATGGCAGTAACTCATAGAAGTTTAAGCGTCGCCGTCGAGACTCTTTTCGGCTCTCCGGCTCCTACTACCGGAATCCCTTCAACAAGCGGCTTGACTTACGTTTCAATTCCTTGCGAACGTGATCCGATTCTTATCCCCGGAGAGCCGGTCGTTAGTGAAAGAAACGACACCAAGGACGGAAACTATTTCAACGCTCCGGAGCCGGATACAGTTTGGAGCGGAGGGAATCGACTGAGAAGACGAACCGGTCAAGTTGTTTGTAGAGTTGACTTGACGACGATCGGAACTTCAGCGAATAACTATACTTCAAATTATCTCGGCTATCTTCTTGGAGCTGGCTTCAAGACTCAAGTTCCTTCGAGCGGATTAAGAAGCGATACAGCTTCCGCAGTATCAGACGTGAATACATACAGTCCGACCGGCTCGATCTTAGAAAGCGATGTCGGATTGATCGTCGGAACTGAGCTAAACGGTCGAGCTGAATACTCAGCGATAACAGACAACGACGTCGTCGGAGAAGTGACAGTCTCGCCGGCCTTCTCTTCAGCGTTCACCGGAACTCCGACGATCCGCGGTCTTCAGACTTGGTACATTCCGAGCCGTTCGGCGACCGGAACTTTTGAACACTCATTATCATTCAAGATTGACGGAGTGAACTTTCAATCGCTCGCGTTCGGTTGCGTACTTGAATCGATGTCAATTACTGTCGACAACGGTCGTCTAATGGCTGATTTAACTTATCAATGTGCTTATATCACTGATAATCACCCCCTCGTCGCTTCAACTCCGATCGAACCGGTCTACAACTCCGGAGCTCCGGCCTTATTCCGCGGAGCTTATGCCGTTGTGTCAAATGGATCTCCGGCGAGCGAGTCAAACGGTACAGTCGGAGAGACTCAAGGTCGAATCGCTCTTGATTGCGAAGACTTTACGCTGACTGTTACGAATACACTCGTTCCGCTCGGCTGGAGTAATGATGTGATCGGAATGTCAGATATGGAAGTTTCGGAAGTTAACGTCGAGCTTAATTTGACGCTTTCGACTGTTAACACGACTGTAAATGATGACTTCTTCAATAGAACAGTTCGTCAAGTTATCGTCGGAACGGCTCCCTTCGGAGACGGAAAAGGAGCGGCGATCATGCTTCCGGCGGCGATCTTGACAAATGATCCGAGCGTTTATGATGTGTCCGGAAATGACATCGTTCGACAGAATTTAAACTATCGTCAAGCTCGATATGCTGGCGATTATACTGATTCATCTTATGAGCTCTTAGCCGGAAATTCTCCATTCAGAATCGGATTGACTGTAGGGAACGTTTGATATGGCTCTTTCATTTGTCACTAGTGCAGATCATGAAATCGAAATCGTCGTCACTTGCGATCCGAGTATTCAATGTGATGAAGATCAAAAGTCAGCTTATTATAAAAGCGGAGACTTGAATGATCTTGGAGACGTAAAAGACGCGACTCGATTTATCATTCGAGCTCTTTCTCCGAGCGATCGCGAACAAGCTGAAGTTTCAGCCGGTGCTTATACTCGAAGTGAACTCGGTCGTTTGCTTTGGTTAGAATCGCCGAATGAGACAAAAGAAAGAGCTCGCTGGCACCATGAACTAGAAGACGATGAAAAAGAAGCTCTTGCTCAATATACAGCGTATCTCAATCGAGTTTATATTGAAATGATTCGAGCTAGTTTAGTTTCAATCGACGGTGAGCCGGCGACTTATGAAACGATTGATAACATAAGACCGGAATCGATTCGAACTCAAACGATCAGCGAACTAGTTCTTCATATTCAAAGGATAAGTCTTCTCGGTGATTCGGGAAAATAGCGGCCGCCGGAGTCGTCTGGATAAGTCGCTCCGGCTCCCGTTCTTGGAACTGTAATCAATGCAAAGAGAATCCTAGTCTTCGAAGAAAAAGAGGGAATTGCGGAGGAGCTTTCCGCGACAATCTTCCGCAATCTCAAGAAGACGAAGAGGGAAGATTCGTTCCCGGTTATCGAGTCGCTCCCGATTGCGGAGCCGGATTCAGTGATTTAAAAATCCGCTCTTGCCCAGTCGCTGACATGAATAGACTCTCTCCGATTGTTAGCGCTTATAATTTGCATAAATCGGGACTAGTTGATTTAAAAACAATATACAAGAATCCGAGTATCGCTCTTATTGATTGTTTAAATGTGATACAATCAAATCAAGATGAAGCTCAGTCTCGCGATCTGGAGAAGTTGAAAAATGGCAACTAATAGACAAATAGAAATCGATGTCGTCTTAAATTCTTCGCAAGCTGAAAAAGGTCTCGACAAGATTGAGACTTCTTCAAAAGAAGTCGGAGAATCTTTTTCGAACGCTGGAAAAGTTATCAAGTCTTTCGGCGGCGAAAGCTCAAGAGCACTCGGAGGAGTCGGAGAAGCGTTCGGAGGAGTTGTCGATTCAGTCCAAGGCTTGAACTCTTCACTCAAAGCCGGCGGCTCATCTTTTACAGCTCTTTTGGGTCCGGTCGGAATCGCCGTCGTCGCCGTCTCTGAACTTATGACAGCGTTTCGAGAATACCGAAACGAAGTTGACGGAACGAATATCAGAATTGAAGCATACAAAGCCGCCGCGAGTGAACTGACATCGATCATCGAAGAGCTATCGGACGCTCAAGTCGTTTTGAATGAAGAGACGATTCGAGCTTTCAGAATACAATCTCAAAGAGCACAAAGAGCAATCGAGGAAAGTCAAGCGATTCGAGAAAGGTCAGTCAATACAGAGATATTGATAGACGGCCTTCGAAAAGAAATTGAAGTTCTTGAGACTAGAGACAAGGCGTATAAGAGCGGTCAAAAATCAGCTATAGAATACGCTCATTTTAGCGCAGCGATCGAAATAGAGCTTGAAAATAGAAGAAAACGTCTCTTAAAACTTGAAGCTCGACTCGCTGAAGAGCAATCGAAAGCCGATAAAAAAGCGATCGAAGGAGCGAAGGAGCGAAAGAAGCTAACAGAAGACCGAGAAGCCGCTCTTAAGAAATCGCCAGAATTCTTGAAAAAACTTGCTCAGACTGAAGCTAAACTTCTGAATGACGCAAGAATTAACGAACTTCAAAAAACAAAAGATGACATTCAGACTCAAATCGAAATCGCTCGAATCGGTTCTCTTCAAAAGCAAGAAGAGCTAAGAGCAATCGAGGACATTTCAGAACAAACAAGATCGAAAGCGATCGCCGCCGAACGAAGTCGCCTTGAAGCTGAAATCTCAGCTATTGAGAAGGCCGGGAGGGAGAAGCGTCTTTCAGATCAGAAAAGAGCTTTAGCAGAAAGACAGCGACAAGAACAGCAAGAGCGAAGCCGGCAACTTTTAGAAGAACGAAGACGGCTCCAGATTCAACAACAACTTGATTCTGAGCTTCGATCAATTCGAGCTTTAGAAATTCAATCCATGGAAATCCATGGAGCGGATAAACTCGCAATCATCGAAGCAAATTATCAAGAAGAACTAAAGCTCGCGAAAGATAATGAGAACTTAATCGAGATCGCTCGTCTTCGTCGCCGAAACGCTGAAGATCGCTTTTTACAAGAAGAGTTTGCGGCTCAACAAGAGGCTGAAGCTCAATCAAGAATATTCGCAATAGAGAACGCTGAATTCGATTTGAGCTTTCAACGCGACTCTTATGATAAAGAGCTCAAGCTCTTAGAGTTACGCTATAAGAAAGAACGCGAACTCGCCGGCGATAATCAAGAAATGATAACAGAGTTAACGCGACGTGAAACGCTAGAAAGAACTCAGCTTCAAGCGAAAGCGACTCAAATTCAAATCGAACAATTAAAGAAAATCGGAGAACAGTTTCTCGAAGCCGGAGCGTCCGCCGCTTATGCTTCTTTAGTCGCCGGAGAATCATTCAAAGACTCCGTCGCTCAGTCAATTTATGCAATCGGTCAGCAAGCCGCCGTCCAGAGTGCTTTATTATTTGCGGAAAGCGTAGGACGGCTTGCTTTCGGCGATGTTGCCGGAGCGGCCTTGAAAGCGAAAGCCGGAGCAATGCACGCCGGAGTCGCCGCGATCGCCGGAGTCGCCGCGAATAAATTGGGAGTTGGAGGAAGTGGAGGAGGAGGAGGAGAAGAACCGACAAGCCCGTCCGGGATTGCTCAGACTTCAGCTCCTCAAAGAGAAGAAGCAAGTCAAGAAGCAATCGTTTATAATATCAATTTCTCCGGCGCTGTTATATATGACACTAAGACGGCCGCCGAGCAAGCTCTCGCCGATCGTGTGACACAACTTCAGAACCGTCGAAGACGCGGCGGAGTCATGAGAAGGAGTTCATAAAATGCCATTGAATCAAGTCGCTCCCGATTTCGCTTTGTTAAGTTCTCTTGATATGAGAACTTATGACAGCGTTGAAATATTTGAACGAAACGGATCGCCGGTCAATATGCCGAGCTTTTCAGCCGGCTCCGGAATTTATGAAGATCTGTTATTCTTTTTGAACGGCCGCTATTCATCATCGACAGTTTACGCGACGGCTCAATTCTCAGTCGCGACGTTCGGCTCGAACTGGGGATTTGCAATAAACAGCGACGATAAAGTCGTCATCGCTTCGACTAGTAACTTTGAGATCGCCGCCGTCGGTTCAAGTGATCCCTTCGGATTCGGTTACAATACGATCTCAGCAACTTTGAGCGGATCGTTTTATTCTGTAACAGCTCCGAACAACTGGACTCGCGGACTAATAGATTTGAGCGATTGCTCATACAAAATCAGCGATCCCGGCGGCTCTGGTAACTTTTACTTTCCAGACGTCAAGCCGGACGTTCAAGACGTTTCAGTCTTTGCGAGATCTTCCTCCGGGAGCGATGTCGATTACTTCGGTCTAACTACTCTTGAAACGCTAGACAATAACGTCGCAAGCTCGACGGATATTACTTGGACGATTAACAACTCCGGTCTTGTTCAATGTCATTATAGAACAAGTCTCGGTGATATTGTTTGGAGCTCAAACGAGATTCGAAACTTGCTCGGATTCACCGGAAACGAAGATCCGGTCATCGACGGAACGATTTCAAGATTGACAGCTTCGAAGGTTTCGCCGGCTTGTTTGTTTCCGACTCGACCGATTCAAAGTCAACACTTAAGCGTTGAGAACGTGAGTCAATATCGCCGGCTCATCGGCGGCGGCTATGCTTCAAACTTCATCGGCTCTTATGTCACTACTTTGTTAAATTTCGACTTGGACGCTCAACTTGATTCAAAAGATGATTATCGACACTTCTCAAACTTGTTCGCTCCGCGTATCTCCGGCGGCGAAAGAATCAATCTATACCAAAGCTGGGGAGATAGTCGAAGAGCACTCAGAGAAGACCAAGTGAACGCAAATCAACCGGCTTATACTGCACTTTATACGAGCGAAGAGAACGGAGAAAGAGGAAGATTGAGAGGATCTTGTTTGACTCCGAGCTTTGACTTGGCTTATCCCGGAAGACTTCATCGACGAGTACCAGTCAGAATGGAGATTGAACATTTATGAGCAACTCTTTCTCCACAAGTCCGACTCTTGTCGATCCGAGCCGAACGACTGCAACTCAAACAATTCGATCAACCGAAATCTCTCGACTCGCTGATCTTCAGAATTATATTTTTGCAACAAGTGGAACTCATAACGTATTGAGTCAAACTTATGATGATTCATGCTTCATTCAAGACGCGACGTCATTTACAACGATGTCACGCTGGATCATTCCGAGAATTTCACGTTCTCATAATGAGCTTAAAGTTCGCTTAAGTGCTTTTTGCTCAACCGCCGGAGCTCAAGTCAGATTGACTTTATCGTTCTTGATTTCAGCTAACACTTATACAGCTACAATAACAGTAAGTGACACCGGCCGCTATTCCTCCGGATTCGATGTCGCAACGATTACGACGCTATCAAGTGAGACTGAAGAGTTCGCGATCTTAACTCTTGAAGCGAAAGCTCCGGCAAGTGATGAAGTCGAGATTCTTGGAATTCAAGCGAACTGGAGTCCGATCTCTTCGCCGCTGTCCGCTGGCCTTCATTATCAAGGGACGAGCGAGTTCGTTCCAGTCGGAGCGAATCGGCAAGGAGATGACCTTCCTTTGACTTCGCGATTCGGAGTTGACGCTCTCAACAATATTGAGACTCTGAGAAAAAGAGGAAGGTCTCTTGTTTGCTGGTCGGGAGTTGAGAACGCAAGCTCTTCTCAGTCGATACAATTCGCCGCGAATCCTCCGATCGGTCTCGGTGTCGGAGACGCCGGAGTGCTTGGCTCGATAGCGGCTCTTCCGATCGGAATGAATGAGATCGACGGCCTTTCAATCAATCTTTTTGCGTATGTCGTCGGACTCGGAGCCGGTCAATCGATAACAGTTGAGATCTTCAATCATCGAATGACATTCTCATTCAATGGCTGGAATAGTTATTCTCTTGAGATATTCGGAAGTGATTTGAATTTGAGCGATGAGTTCGGCTTGTCAGTCTATCGAGTCGAAATAAATAATAATGATACAAATCTTCAATCTCTTCTCAGTTTCAACAATCCGGTTTCGTCAAGTCCGTATATTTCATCTTTGTCTATCATAGGAGTTTAATCATGTTAATTCCAACCGGATTCGCTAAACTTCCAAATGATGAAAGCTGTTATAATGGCGTCGTTTTAATGGGAGGAGTTGTCGGACAAATAGCCTCCGGACTCGCTCAACTATCGAACGTCAAATCGCTCGGAGAAGCTCATTTTCAAGTGAATCATTCGCTTTGGGGACAAACCGGATTCGGATCTTCGACCGGCGGAAACGGCGGACTTATTGTCCTTGCAAGCTACAAGAGCGACCGAGAATACAACTTCTTATATCAATCGACTCCTCTTTCAACTCGGCTCGCGATTGTTTTCAAGTATGCCGCTTTTGAGAACGCGAGTATCGTTCCTTATGTAAAAATTAAGTTAAGATCGACTTCCGGGAATAGTTACTCTGGGACTGTTCTCGACGAAGGAATCGAGTTCGAATCGGGAGTTCATATCGAAGACAGTTATCGTCAATATGTCGCGGCGAGAGAAGCGTTCACCGGTTGCGAGCTGATCGACGCTCCGACGAATCTCGTCTATGATCCTCCGCGTCCGCTGTTTGTTCCTTCGGCGAACCGAGGAGAACTTTTGAATGTTCAGATATTGCTTGCTTCAGTTGCGCTCTCTTCTGTTCACATTTATGATATATATGAAGCTGAAGTGACACCATGAAAGGTGGAAGTTGTTCTACCTTTTCTAAATAGGAACTGAGTTCCGGTTTAAAAGGTGGAAGTCGTTCCACCTTTTTTTAAAGAGGGAAAAGCATGATAACCAGTATAAACGCAAAAAGAGTTTTCGCTCTTGAGATCGGCGGTCTTTTATATCGTTATCATTCGACAACTCCTCCGGCTTCGACAAGCCTTGAAACTGAGATCGCTTCGGGAATTAACTACGTCGACAGAGAGGGAATATTGACGGTCGGATCGTTCTCGGCTTCTCTTGATCCAAGCGGAGGGATCGGCGAATATTCTCCGCTCTCTGTATCGCTAGCAATCGACAAGAAAGCGGATCTCGGAGACGCTGGAGTCGTCTTCGGTCGTTGCGGAGCTCGTTCAAGCGGAATAAGAGCAAGATTGACAGAAAGCGCCGATCGAGAAGCGACGTCTTTGAAAGTTGATACAAATTTAACTTCTTTATCGTTTCCGCGCTTAATGCACATAGGCGGCGAGACAGTTCGAGTCAACTCCGCTTCAACGACGACGCTTACCGTTTCAAGCGGAAGAGGAGCCGGAAATACTCCGATTCAAAGTCATTCGATCGATCTTGAAGGAACGATCGTCCCAGAGGTGACGGAATATATTACGACTTTCAGAGGACGAAGAGCGAAACTTTACGGAGCGAATCAATATCAAGACGGCTCCGTTTCTGATTATGTTGAAATAATCAATGGCTTCATCGAAAGTTCTCCAACGATTGAAGACGGACAAGTCGTCTCTTTGTCTATCGTTCCGCTTTCAGCGATGATCGATACTAGTCTTAGTGATAAGATTTCACAAACTCACTTATTGACCGGTTATCATTATTTCGACGGACAATTCGGATCTTCTATTGAATACGCGACAGAATTAAATAAATTTCAAAATTCAGACTATAACATTCTAGCCGCGAATACTTCGCTTTCAATAACTGCAAACACTTTCAATCTGATCGGTTACAACAATATAACTTATCTCGGCTTAGGAGTTTGTGGATCATTAGAAGACTTTGACGCGACGCTCCCGGCCGGATTAGAGCTCGATACATATACAGAGACTCACCCAAGATATCCAAAGCTCCAGATTGAACCGACTTTAATTACTGAGAAAGCCGGCTTTCCGACTTCGGTCTCTATTGCGTCAACAACGAGCGATTATACAGAATATACAATCAACGCGGATAGCTCTCCAAGTAACTCTTTGACAGCTTCAGAGATTACAAATTCTTTCATCATGACTTCGCTTCCAAGAACCGAGCTTAAACGTCATGAGCTTGGAAACGAAGAGGTCAAGAAATGGCCGGCCGTTATTAATGATACTCTTGAAAGCTCCGGAGCGTCTTCAGTGGCCGGCCTTTCGGGAGCCGTCGCAAAATGGAGAATCGATCTCGGGAACAAAAGAATCATTACTTCAAAGACGACAACTTCAATCATTCCGGCGAGTCTTTATCTTTGGACGAGTCAAGCCGCTTGGAGTAACTACACTCGCGAAAACTATCCGCGAGCTCCTCAGTATTTCGACGCAAACGGAAATCAACTCGAACTTGATTCTCTTTCTCGACTGTCTTATCCGATTGATATCGGACAGAATAACGATCCTTATCCGGAGGACTTTCGAGATTCTTCTTCAAACCTTGTAAAACAAGTCAAGATCGAAAGCGGAGCGACGTCAACTTATAATCTAAGAGACATCGCTTCGGCTTATTATCAATTATATGAAAAAGCGATTCTCGTTGAAAGCTCGCTCGGCTTGCCCACAGTCGCAACAAGCGGAGAATTTCACTGGATAACAGTTCGATACTATGACCGAGTGACAGAAGAAACAAAGACTCAATTCTTTCAAGTATCTCATGAAACGACGGCGACTTTCGGCGGAAGTGATGTCGGATATTTGCTTCATTTAAGACAAGGACAAGACTATTCAGCGAACTTTAGCTTCGGCGACTGGAGCGACAGCGAAAGAGCTTTGATATTCCGGGGAGGGAGGTTCGTTGGAGAAAATGCCGGAGTTGTCCTTCTTCAGCTTCTTGAATCCGGCGGCGGCGACTTAATCAACGGCGATTATGATGTTTTATCGATCGGCTTAAATATTGATTCAAGCAATATCGACGAAGAGTCTTTTCTTTCAATCGGCTCCGGTTCTCCATTCTTGTTTAGCGATCAATACGCTGGAGACGGTCAAGACCTAAGATCGACTTTTGAATCCATTCTTCGGCTTCTCGGAGCTTGTCTCGTAATGAAGCGAGATTCATCAACTGGCCGCTCTAAAATTGCTTTAGTTGCTGTCGGAGCTGAAAGATCAAAAGCGACTAGCTTGAATATTCAAGCCGGCGACTTTTTCACGAATCCGGCTCCGACATGGAATATTTATGAAGACATCGTGACTCAAATCGAATTCAAGTTTGATTATGATCCCGTTGACGAAGACTATCGATCAACTGTCATCTTCAACGATCAAGAAGCGATTAATCGCTACGGCGGCGAACGATCGAAGATTACTCTTGATCTCCCGGGAGTCAGTTCAAATCAGTTCGGAAGAGGAGCTGGAGACATATATTCTCAATTCATTCCGACAGCGAATCGAATCTTCTCTTTGCTTGCGAATCCGCTCCGGACGTGGACGGGATCGATCGCAACTGGTTCAAGTATTTATCTTGATCTAGGATCATACGTCAAAGCGAGCTCTCCTCATTTCCGAGATTATTCAGATTCTTACGGAGTCGTTGACGGAGTCGCGATGATTCGCTCGATTAATCAGAATCTTCAAGATGAAGGTTGCGACCTTGAATTCTTAATCAGCGGCCTTTCTCCGGTCGCGTGGAATAGCTCGGCAACTGTCGCGAGTATCGTTGACTCTGATACTATCTCAATTAATGCCAGCGACTATTCTTCTTCTGATATTGAGTTCTTTTCAGTCGGAGACGTCGTCGACTTCGTTCCGACTGGAGATCAAGACAACTCGATCACCGGTCTCGAAATTCAGTCAATTAGCGGAAATCAAATCACGTTTACTTCAGCTCATGGCATTTCTTCAGCGAATGGAACGATTGAACCAACGACTTACGCGAACGCTTCAACGAGTCACAAAGAAGACGCTTATTTATCAGACTCTAATAATTTGCTAAACTCTACAGATACAGCTCAAGACTACAGTTGAGGAAACTATGCCTACAAAAGCGGAAATACAAGACAAACTCGACAATCTCGAACAAGACTATCGACGACTAGAAAGAGCTTTTAATCAAGCTCAACTCGACATCAACGCTCTTGAGATCGAAGATCATGACTATAATACCCCGGCGATCTCTTTTCATGCTCGCGAAGCGATCAAACGAGCTGAAGTTGAGTTGAATCGAGTCGTTGTTGATCCTGGCGATCGAATCAATGCTTACATTCGATCCGCGGAGGGACTCGGCTGGAACTGGGTTGAACCGTACACAAAGAACGGCGAGTTTGCTTGGTGTGGTGCTTTTGCTAGCTTTTGCTATACGAAAGTAAATTCTAATATCAGAAAGAAGATCTTTCCGAGCTGTTATCGACTTTATTCGAACTGGGCAAAGACTAGCCGAAAGATTTCGATTGAAGATGTTCAAGCCGGAGACATCGTCGTTATTTATACAGCCAAAAGGAGCGTTCAAGGCGATCATATTACGCTTTGCGTTGACGCTTCGACAAAGAAAGACGGCTATATCAAGACGATAGAAGGAAACGCAAAAGGGGAGCTCGGAAACGGCGAGTTCGGAGAAGGTGTCGTTCGTCAAGAGCGAGAACTAGAAAAGATCGCTCATGTTTACAGATTACTCGGGAGCGACTTCGATGAATGAGAAGAAGCCGATTATTGAGCAGCTAGGCGGCCGGAAAGCAATGGCTTTTTACGCGGCTCTTATTTGCTGTTTTACGCTTGCTCTTCTCGACAAAGCGAAGACTGAAATTCTCGGCTTGATCGATACTTTATATTTAGTTTTTGCCGGAGCGAACGTCGCCGTCAAGCGAACTGAAGCTGTCGCTCAAAAAGCTATTGAAAAACAACAAATGAAAAATGAGGAAACAAAATGAAAGTTCAATATCCAATTACTGCCGGACAAGTCATCGCTTGTTATTCAGCTTCAAGCGTCAATGATACAAATTTCCATTCTCTGAATTCTAGCGATTTTTACAATCCAATCACCGGAGCTCAACTCGACGCAGATCTTAAGTTTGCTTATGTTGGTGTAGCGTCTTCAAATACGACGACATCAAGTTTCTTGACTCTTCGAACTGTCGCTTCCGGAGCCGGAAAGACGAACTCGGACGGAGTGATCGAGATTCAATCGACTTATAGCGTTGATATTGCGGCCGTCGACGGCGGTCAGTCAGTGACAAATATTTCTTATGCTAAAGCGGCCGGAAGTGACAAGTTCACGATTCAAGCCGGCTTCAATAAATAGGAGCGTCAAATGAGTATTAAATTTGATACATTCAAAGCCGGCGGCGGCGGAGCTGGAACTGATAATCTCGACGATGTCACGAGCAGAGGAGCGACAACGACGAACGCGATCACCGTCGGAGGAGTAACGATCGGAACTGAATACAGTCTTCCAGCGGCGGACGGTTCATCGAATCAATATCTCAAGACGGACGGAGCCGGAACTCTGTCATTCGCCGCTTTAGATGTGACCGGCGGTCTCGTCTATCAAGGAGCTTTCAACGCGACGGCCGGAACTCCTTCGATCGCGAACGCGGAAAAAGGTGACTTTTATGTCATCGATACGGCCGGAACTCTCTACGGTCAAGATTGGAATGTCGGAGATCACCTTCTCATAAATGAAGACATGGGAGGATCGATCACAAATTCAAAGATTGACAAGATCGACAATACAGAGACACCGGCAAGTGAGACCGTCGCCGGAGTAATTGAGATCGCGACGAATCTTGAAGCTCAAGGGGCGACGCTCAACAATAAAGCACTCGTTCCGAGTAATATCTCTTCAATCGCTTTAAGCTCATTTAATGACGACTTGAGTTATTTATCAAGCGGCGACAACGTAAGCCTTCTTACAAATGACGCGGGATATTTGACGAGTGTTTCTTCGGCTTCCGAGACGGTTGAAGGAATTATTGAGACCGCGACAAATCTTGAAGCTCAAGGAGCGACGCTCAACAATAAAGCACTAGTTCCGAGCAATATTTCATCGATCGCTTTGAGTTCGTTTAATGATGATCTAAGTTATTTATCAAGCGGAGATAATGTCAGCTTGTTGACGAATGACGCTGGATACTTGACCGGAATCACTGGCGAGAGTCTCGGCGATCTGTCGGACGTAACGATCACAAGTGTTACAAATAATCAAGTCCTTCAATACGACTCCGTCTCTTCGAACTGGATCAACGCGACGATTTCAGTCGTTGAAGACACCACTCCGCAACTCGGCGGAAATTTAGACGTCAACGGAAATGAAATCACTTCCGCTTCAAATGGAAACGTTGTCATCAATCCGAATGGAACCGGAGACATATCAATCGGAGCCGATTTGATTCCGGACGCGAACGCGACTCACACGATCGGAGACGAGAACAATCGCTATATTTCATATTATGGCGACATGAACGGAGCGATTCGATTTAAGGCGAAGAACAATCAAGGAGCTCAAATCACCAAGGGGCAAGCGGTCTATATTTCTGGAGTCTCCGGAACCGTTCCAGAAGTCAAGCTCGCTCAAGCGAATTCATCTTTGACGATGCCGGCTTTCGGTCTCGCTTATGCAACTGCAAACGATCAAGCGGATATTGAAATCGTTACTTTCGGCAACTTGAACGATTACAACACAACGACTTATTCTTTAAGTGCGAATGATACTGTTTACGTCTCAGCGGCGACGGCCGGAGCTTTGACGAACTCAGCTCCAACAAGTGAAACAAATCTGATTCAAAACATAGGTCGAGTCGTAAGAGCGGACGCGTCCGCCGGAATCATCAAAGTTGGAGGAGCTGGAAGATCGAACGCAACTCCGAATTTGAATCAAAATAAAATCTTCCTTGGAAACGCTTCGAATCAAGCCGTCTCGACTGCTTTGAGCTCAATCGCTTTGAGTTCGTTTAACGATGATTTGAGCTATCTTTCAAGCGGAGATAATGTCAGCTTGTTGACTAATGACGCGGGATATTTGACGAGCGTTTCTTCAGCAAGTGAGACGGTCGAAGGCATTATTGAGACGGCAACGAACGTCGAAGCTCAAGGAGCGACGCTCAACAATAAAGCACTAGTTCCGAGCAATATCTCAAGTATTGCTCTATCTAGCTTCAACGACGATCTAAGTTATCTTTCAAGCGGTGATAACGTAAGTTTGTTGACAAATGACGCTGGATATTTGACTGACATCACCGGGGAGAATCTCGGCGACTTGTCGGACGTAACGATCACAAGTGTTACAAATAATCAAGTTCTTCAATACGACTCCGGCTCTTCGGCTTGGATCAATGCGACGATTTCAACCGGCGGCGGCTCCGTTCCGAACTTGACCAGTATTTCAAGTAGTCAAACGACAGATTATACAATTTCATCAACGACCGGAATTGAAGAAATTTACATCATTGATCCGGGAGCCGCAATCAATGTTAATCTTCCGGCGGCGGCGACGGCTGGAAGCGGTTACAAATATAATATTAAAAATATATCGGGAACGTACTCTTTGACAATCGATCCAAACTCGACAGAGACAATCGACGGAGTATCAACCTATTCTCTTAACGTTCAATATCAGTCGGTAACGATTGTTAGCGACGGCTCGAACTGGTTCATCATTTAAGAGAGGTTTTTCATGACATATCGATCTCGTAGTCCGAGAGGGACAATCTTGATTCAACTCAGTGCGGACGGAACTCAAACGACGGCGGCGAATGGAGATCGAGTTTTGTTTCCGACCAAAAAAACAAGTGGAAGTGACGGTGTAACAATTACAGCCGGCGGAGTGATTTCGCTTGATAGTACAAAGTCTTATTATTTGAGCGTTCATGTAGATTGTGACCGGCCATCATCAACAAGCGATTTCGCGGCGGAATGGTGGAACGAAACAAGCTCAACAAAGCTAGCTCGAAGCGACGGAGCTCTTGAAGCTCGGTTTCTTCCTTCCGGCGGTATATACTACAACGGATCAACGCTCGGACAATTAACTCTCGTGAATCCGTCGTTTGATATTAGCGTCAAAGTTGCTCAACTGGGAGCGAGTGCAACGGCGAACATATCAAGTTTTTTTCATTTGTTTATCATAGAAATCGACGATTAGGAGCAACTTATGAGCTTTGATCCAAGCGAGGGGGACGGAGTAGTTTTCAGTGCTTATTTATCAACTGGAGCGACAGCTCTTCCGGCTAATTCTTATTATGAGTTCGGATTTGATTCAGCAAACGGAGCTTGTTCGATTGTCAGCAATAGAGTGACGTGTAATCATTATGCGAGCGTAACGACGGCGGACATTGCGACAGAATCGGCAAGCGTGAATACTATTTGGGCTTACGGTTTCGGCGCAAACGGTTCTTATTATACAGCGACTCATTTATATAATACTTACGGCAAGGGCGACGATAATGCGTGGGGGGTAAATCGAGACTCTAAAGACTGCACTCTGGACACAAAGATCATTTTCAGAATCTCCGGGAGCCACAACTCAAATAATTTAAATCAACTAGCCGGAGTAATAATATGAGTTATCTAGCCAAGCCGAGATCAGCTGTCAGAGTTGATTTGCTTGTTTTCAATACGGTCTCTTCTCTTTCCGCCGGGACTGTATTCACTGTCAACGATACCCCGAAAAATACGAGCGCAACTATTAACGCAAGCGGATATATTGAATTACATAATAATAGTAGCTGGAGAATCGAAGCGAATTGTCTATGTCAATTTTCAACAACTAACAGCAACTATGAAGCCGTTGTTTATTGGTACGACGGAACGAGCAATCTCGGCAATCGCGGGAGAATGAGCAATCTTTCAGACTCTGAAATTTCGAGAGGGACTTGTAGCCTTTTAATCCTGTCAAGCGAGATCTCGACAAGTATCACTCTTTATCCTAGAATTGACAGCGTCGCCGGCGCTCCCGGTTATGATCCTACTTTTTCCGCTCTTCCTCATGTCAGAATTTACGAAATACCGAATTAATTATGATTGAATTATTAACTTTAAAAGATAACGCTCTATATATCGCCGTTGTTCTTTGCGTCGTCGCTTGTCTTTCAATCGGATATATGCTCGGACATAAAGATCCGATCGATGTCTGTTCATCTTATATCACTGATCTTGATAAAGAGAAACAAGCTCATTTGAAGACAGTCGACGAGCTAACAACTTGCAAAGCGAAAGCGTCCGGAGCATGCGTTCTTGATTGTGTCTCAGTATGTGACAAACAAGTTCAAGAAGCTCTTAAGAATAAGAACGATTGGATTTGTGATGATTAACTATCTATTGAGCTTAAGTCTGATTTTAAATCCATTGATCCCGAACGAGATTCCGCCGAACTGGCTATATATGGGAGCGAAGGTCAAACCGATCCAAGCGATCAAAGTCGAGCCCGGATTCAAAGTCTCCTTTTACGGAGCTCTCTTGACCGTCGACGACTGGGTTCGAGTGAAATCCGCTTTCGAAGGGAGCGCCGATCTTTGTGTATTTGCAATCGATGAAGCCGTCAAAGAATGTGTAAAAGGGAGTGAGAAGAAGCTCGACGTCGCTTTGAATCGAGAAGTCGACATTCGCCAAACTTTGAAAGCGTATGAGCTCAGACTCGCAAAAACAGAAGAACAGTTGATACAAGAACAGTTAAGCAGTAAAATGTTCTTATATTCAACGATCGGATTCGGTGTAATTAGTATTGCAACGATTACGACGCTCTTCGTTTGGAGTCGTTAAAATGGACATGAACGCAATCGATATCGGTACGATCTTAGCGATCGCCGGCCTTCTTTACAAGACGACTCAAGACAAGATCGCTCAAGCTGAAGAAATGGGAAAGCTCAAGCAACAAGTCAAGAGTCTTGAAACAAAGACTAACCAGATTGACAACAAGCTCGGAGAGATCGACGAAAAACTCGGGAGTCTTCTTCAAGTGATTACTAAAGTAGAGACTCTTGTCGAGCAAAGTCACAAATATAATTAAACTCCGTCGTAAAGACTAACAGCGTAATCGTAAAGATCCCAGTCGTCCGGTTCGTGATTCTGAATCGCTTTGATTAACTTCTCTTTATCGAAGTCGCTCAAGTCATTTGAAAGACTAATCGCTTCCGCAAATGGTGGTTGAACAATTCTGTTCTCATACCAAGAAATCGGAATGTCTGTTAGAATCGGATATTGAGTCGCAAATCCTTGGTGAACGTGCTCTTTGTGTTCATCGCTGATATTATGCCAGTCTACCGGGAGCGATAAACTTTTTCTTGTGACATCGTGAAGAATGACAGAATAGAAGAATCGTTCTCGTTGCTTCGGACTTGCTTTCTCGACGTTGAATTCGTGTCGCTTTAGCTGAGAATTGATTTCAGTTCGATCGATTCTCAACGACTCGCAAATCTCAAAGAACTCGGTCTCAGTCTCGAACTGATAGTTTGCTCTTCGACTGACTAGCTCTCTATTGATCGCTTGTCCCTTTTTTTTTAACTCTTCAGAGCTATAAGCCGGAGCTGGATTATAGTTTGATTTCGAGCTTGAATTTGAACTCAAGTCTTCTTCATAGCCAAGGGAACGAGCGACAAGTTTTTCATGCTCTTGATCTGACAGATTAGAGAAGTCAGCGATCTCGTCAATCGTATATAGACCGGAGACAGCTTCGGGAAATGCTTCGCGACAAAGGAAAGCTCTTGCTCGTTTCATCAACATATTGGCCGGCTGTCTTTTCCAGTTGGGTTTAATGAGATTCATTTGATTCGCTTTCTCCATTGTGAAAATCTGTCGATGAATCACTCCTTCCGGTTGATCGTTTCTTTCGGCTTCGACGATACATCTTTGATCGTTTGATTCAACAACTTGAAAGCGACGAACAAGTCCGGACTGGTAACAGATTCCGACAAGAGCGTCCGAGAGGAGAGCCGGCTTGCCGTTGATCGTTGAAGTATTGGCAGCTACCTTCCCAAGATGACCTTCAAAAAAATGACCAAAGTAAGCATGGGCGACGATCAAGTCTTTCGCGTCTTTTTGATTAGTTGTCAGAATTGAAGCGAGCCGCTCAAGTTCTTCTCCGGTCTTCGGGATCCAGAAATTATTTAAGTTGTTCATATTGTTTTATCCTTTTTTGAATGTGTAGTTCTTCTTTTTGAGCTCGACAAATAAGCTCGGCGAGTGAGAGTCTATAGAATAAATATCGCGTTCCGGTTGAACCGATATTCTCCTTTATTAAAATTCTTAGTTCTGAATCAGTCATATTGTTGATCCAGCGTTCTATCTCCTTGTATTGCTTGTCGTTCATAAGGTCTCAAAACATATCATGATCGGCGAACTCGCGAAACGATTTTGCTTCTTGAATTAAAGATTTATAGTCATTCAAATGATCTTCACAAAAAGCGGCCGTTGAGTCGTATGAGACCGGGAACTTCATGTTCGTCATCTGGCTTATTTGGTACGGCGACAGAACTCTTCTGATCTCATGAGCACAAGAGTCTTTCGGCTCATAGCCGGTCATATTGAACATGATATATGAGAGAATGAGAATCGCAGTATAAAAGACGATTGCGAGAAGAATTGTATTTTGTTGAGAGTTGTTCATCTTGTTTTGTCCTAGTCTTTTTTTGTGAAAATTTGTTGAAGCTCGGCGAGTCTTGAGATCGCTTGAAAGTCGTGAATGACTCGTATGAATAAACCGTTCTTTGATCTGATTTGTCTTAGACGATCAGCATATTCAGCGAGTCGAGCAATCTCCAGAAAGAGATTTGTTTCAATGATGTCGAAGAGTTCTTGTTTGATCTCTTCTTGGCTTTCGGTCGGTTTATCTTCGAGAATCTTCTCGATCAGCTTTATCTTGTCTTCGGTGTGTTGATCTGGAGTCATTTCATTGATCCTTTCTGAAATCTTCCGGGAGGTAATCATAAGAGAAGGTAAGTTTGTTTGCGGCCATAGCCAACTTTTTAGCTAGTTCATAAGAACATCGATCGCGACCGGCGAGAATGTTTGAAAGATAACTTCTATCGGTTCCGGCTTCTTCGGCGAGTGTCTTGATCTTAGTTCGCTCTTTTAGTTGTTTGAGTTTCTTTTTGTTCATACTGAATTCCCTTCAATAAAGTCTTCTTTGTGACTTTCTTTCCGTTAATATAAATCGGAGCGCTGAATCGAACCCATTTTCGACTAACACTCATATATTGTTTTGATTCAATCGCTCTTCCTTGGTGATCGAATCCAAATAAAGAGAGATCATACATCGATTCGATTCTCGCTCGATCCGAAGCTCGTCGATCATAGTTTTTTAATTCTCTCGCTTCATCACAAGAGCGAACGTAATTAATGATTGTCTCATTAGAAATTAAAGCTGGTTCATCGTCGTTTAGACCGATAGATAAATGAATGTCTGACATTTCGAGAGCGGCTTGCTTGTTAGCAAAAGCGATAATGTTCGATCCGGTCTTCCTTGCGTCTTTGCGAGCTTGCACAAAAGAGCGATAAATCTTAGCCGAGTAAATGTCGCCGTTAATAAGTCTGTAATGAATCATTTCATTCTCCGGTTGTTGTTGGTTTGTGTTGAGTTGTTTAGTTGACAAAAGGTTCTACATGATTCTGATAGTATTCAAGCCGATCCGCTTCCTCCATATCTTCCCATTCTGCTTTAGCCCAGTTTCGTCCGATTCGTGTATATAGTTCCGCTTGTTCAGCGGTCATCTTAAATTCGTTACGATTGATTAGTTCCGCTTTGATAGCAACGTTTTGATTTAAAAGATCGTTGTCAAAAAGTGCATAGTTTTGTTCAAGTAAAGAAGTAAGCTCTTTGTTATAGAAGTATACTCTTCTCAAAGTCTTCGTTCCGGTTGTTTTGATTTTTTTATTTTCGAGAATAAGCATTTTGCTCTCCAGTTGTTGTTGGTTTGTGTTGAGTTGATATAAGATAGTTACACTAACTTTTTTGTTAGTGCAAGTACTAAATAAAAAATTAGTAAAAAAACTTTAAAAAAAGTTAGTAGACTTAAATTTATCTTTAGTATATGTGTATTTAATCAACATGAACTCAGCTCGTAAAAGGAGAGCAATATGAACAATCAAACCGAGTTCGACGTGAGAAGAGCGATTCTGTCTCTTGATATATCGTCGACCGATAAACTCGTCTTACTGTCTTTATTAATAAGAGTAGACTGGAAAACATTCTCCGGGAGTATCTCAGTTGTCGAGATCGCTTCAATGTTAAACATGAGTCATCGATCAGTTCAGAGATCAATGAAGACTCTCAAAGCAAGGAAATATATCAGTCGATTCTCAGAGAAGATCGAAGACAAAAAGTCAAAGATTGCTTTAACCCAGATCAACTCAAACTTGATTCTCAAGAGTGTCAAATCTGTCAGTGACAAATCTGTCGCTAATAAAGAAAACGACAAATCTGTCAGTGACAAGAATGACGCAAAAAACGACAAATCTGTCGCAAATATACGACAAGAATGTCGCGAACACATGACAGATATGACACCCTATTCAGTATTTTACAATAATAACAATATATACAATAAGAGCGAAGGCGAATCGCTTGAAACTGAAAACGACAAATTTGTCGTATTAGATGAAGATAAAAACATCATTGAAGAGACAGAGTTCAAGCTGTCAGACTGGCAAATCAAAGCGATCGAGAATCAAGTCAAAAAGTCCGGCGATCAATCATTTGCTAATCGAAAGCGAATCGCTAAAAGACTGTTCAAAGTCAAGCTGAAGAAAGGAGGATATTATGAGAAGCTCTAAACATGGAATGACTTCACTCGCTGACATCGCTCCGCAACTGACAGAACTCAAAGCTCTTCGAGAGCGATTGAAAGAGAGCGGCCGATTTGCCGCTAAAGAATATCATGACTTTCGTTCGCTGAATCATAGCAACTTAGAAGAAAGAGGACTCGTCGAGCGAAATACTCGTTTCTATACTGTCAAAGAGATTCCTTATTGTGGACACTGTCAACTCGGACTCGTTTATCACAAAGAAGCTCAAAACACTTATTCTTCAATCTGTCATCGTTGCGAGATACCAAGACGAAGAATCAAGAAGCTGAATCGGCTTTGTCTACCGACGGACGCGACGG
>Ga0208162_1000235_pt1 | contig 32065 bp, 50 predicted proteins | sample CB_VirMetaG_4_FD_184539 | JGI IMG/M metagenome (GOLD analysis project Ga0208162, IMG submission 184539) | Freshwater to marine saline gradient viral communities from Chesapeake Bay - CB_1508_1M Viral MetaG (SPAdes) (version 4) | ecosystem: Environmental > Aquatic > Marine > Coastal | place: USA... | reverse complement strand
TTCTTGCAGATGGATATGGCAAACCTGTCTAATCAGCAGCAGACTGAACTGTTTAAAGCACAACAGCGTGTGCAAGGTTTGTTTACAGACCAAGCTGCACAGAATGCTGCTCGTCAGTTTAATGCAGGTTCACAGAATCAAGTTGACGAGTTCTTTGCTAATCTTGCTTCCAACACTTCGCAGTTTAATGCGGCACAATCAAATGCGCAAGCACAATTTAATGCAGGGCAAGCCAACACTGTCAATCGTTTCAACGCAGAAGTAAATAATCAACGCGACCAATTCAATGCACAAAACCAACTTGTAATTGCACAGAGCAATGCACAGTGGCGCAGAGAGATTGCTACAGCGGATACTGCAGCAGTCAATCGTGTCAACGAACTAAATGCAAATGCTATCCTTGACATAAGCAAAACTGCTTACGATAATTTGTGGACGTATTATGCTGACACAATGGAGTGGGCATGGGAATCTGCTGACAATGAATTGGACCGCATTAATAAATTGGCAATAGCAAAACTTAATGCCGATGCTAGTATTAATCTTCAGTCCATGCAAAACGATGCTTCATCTAGTAAGACTTTTGGTGACTTTGTAACGGAAGTTGTTAAAACATTCTTGTAAGAAAGACAAACATATGTTTACGAATGGTTCTAAAAATGCTATACTTAGCATGAATAAAATGATTGAGAAAAACATGTCTCAAGAAATGCCTAAAGAAAAATCTTATGGGCTATTGAGCAGAAATATTGCTGCTAAAAAACAAGTCAATAATTTAGAAAGTGTTAAGGACTTGGTTCTTCAAGTAAGAAAGGCATTTAACAATGACTGATAAAGATGCTATTTCTCCAAGTGTTGATGCACCTATTCCTGGGCAATCTTTAACTGCTCCTTTAGGCGACCGCCCTTGGCAACGTCCCCCTCGTTACAATACTGTTGAGCAAGCGTTAGAATTTTATATGCCTCGTCTTACATCAGAAAGACAATCAGGTCAAATGATTGACCTACTTGAAATGGGCGTTCCAGTTGACACAATGGTTGATGCTATTCAACTAGGTGGAGTAATGGAAGGTTTGCACTCTGTTGATGTAGGCATTTTGTTGTCTCCTGTTTTAGCTGAAACAGTTGTGCAGATGGCAAAGTCTGTTGGTGTTGAGCCTGTGCTAACTGGCAAAAGCCCGGAAGAGGTTGTGCCTGACGCTGCTGAAACACAGATGGCCATCAGGGAATCTATGATGCCAGATGAAGTTCAAGAGGAAGAAGTTGTAATGCAAGAAGAACAACCAGTGGAAGAGCAAAAGGGTTTGATGGCAAGGAGAATTAACGATGGCATTTAATCTACAGATGTTTGCTGCTGGTGTTGCGGAGAACGTAACAGAAACTCTGCAAGAAGAACGTGAACGTGCGCAGAAACTTATTGATGACTCTCTTAAAACTTGGACAGAACTTGGCGTTGAGAATATTAAAAAACGGCGCAGTAAAAGGCAAGAAAATAAAAAAATAGTAGAGTCTTTAAAAAACTATAACCTTAGTCCTGACCAAATTGATGTTATCTTAAGGCAGGGTCAGAGCGAAAATATTTTAAACAGCTTGCAAAGAATGTCACTCAGTGGCATAGAAATTAAACCTGCTGAAGTTGTGTCCTTTTTACCAAGCTATAAAGAAACAGGCCGTACCTATGACCAGATGCTTGATGATTACATGGGCAAAGTTAATAGAGGCATGGATAGCAGTGACGCTTTGATTGATGCTACTGGCGGTAAAGTTAAGGGAACATTTGGTCAAGACCTTGGTAAGATTATGACAAGGCGTATTGATGCATTTAGCAACGCATTTGGTTTGTCTGCACCAGAGATGCGGGCATACGCTATGGAAGACTATGAGTATGGCGAAGGTGTAGAGGGTCGCATTTCATTGGTAGACCCTACTGTTAAAGCACAAACAGAGGCAGCTATGCGTAGAACGGAAAGTAGACCAGGCACACGTGGTTTTGGTTCAGCTTCTACTTACTTAAGAAGTTTTGGTTATGGTATTAGCGGTGGAACTGAGGCTGGTATTAATCCTACTACTGGAGAAACTATTTATAAGCCACAAGCAGCCGCACGAGGTATTGAAGTAGATAAAATAGTATCTTCTTTTATAAGAAGTAAATTCAAAGAAACTGGTAGTAGTCAGTTTACACCAGAAGATATTGGCGATATTGAGGACCAACTTATGGCTTGGGCGGAAGAAAAAGGATATAAGGCTGCACAATCAACGTCTACAACAACAACAGCATCAGGTGCAGGTGCAGGTGCATCCAGCCTTCCACCAAAAGTAGGTACTTTTACAGGAATGACTACTTCTAGCATTAGAACACAAGCACTGAAAGATGCAAAAGCAGCCAAGCCGGGTGATGTTCCAACAATACTTAATGATGCACGTGCTGCAATCATAGCGGATTTGACCAAATCAATGGGTTCACAACGTGCAGTTATAGAAGCAAATAAAATTATTGCAGACATTCAAAGCCAAATTTAAGGTAGTATAAATGCTGAAACAGTATAACAAAATAGAAGAGTTAGATGAAGAGACTCTTCTGAATGACCCTGAATTTATTGATGATGCTGCATTGTTTTTGCGGGAAAGGGAAAACCTAGACCCAACAGCAAGTGCAGAGGAAGTATACAATGCCTTCATGGAACACATGCGGTATCAGGATGTCAATGAAGTTACAGCTATTCGTGACCTTGAGTATGCACAAAATGCAGACCTAGAAGGCAAGCAACGCTTTGGTCGGTTGATTGACGCTTATGATAAAGTCAATGAAGATGTTTCAGGTCGCATGATGTGGGACTATGCTGCTGGTGTATTGACTGCTCCTTCCACATACGCAGGTGTGTTGACAGGTGGAAGCGGTAAGTTAGCTGCTATGGCGGGAACACAAGCTGCTAAACTTGGTGTGCGTAAATTACTGTCTGAAGGTTTGAAAAGTGCAGGTAAAGCTGCAGTAGTAGAAGGTGCTATAGGCGCAGGACAAGGTGCTGTGCAGGAATTTGTGCGTGTTGAAACTGGTATTCAAGATGAATACGAGGGTGACAGAACAGCAATGATGGGGTTGGCTGGTGCTGCTACCGCTGGCCTTATTAACTTTCCAATAGGTGTTTATACTGCAAAGAAGGCTAGTAAAGCAAACGAGATTCTTGCTAAAGCTGAAATAGCTGCTGCAGAAAAAGCAAACAAAGCTAGTAAAAAAACAGCTAGTGTTTTGAAAACTGCGTCAAAAACAAAAGTAAAAGAGATGAAGGAAACTCTTAATGCTCTTGACCCAAATAAAGTTCGCATAGGTAGACAGCTTAAAAAAGATATGCAGCCGGGTGATACTATGGAAGCTGCATTGGGTTCTGATGTGTTCAGAAACATTGCGGCTGCTGGCATTAAAGTCAAAGACCAACTTAAACTAAAAAAAGGTGAACGTATTACATCGGCTATGCAAAGACTTATAGCTGATGGTAAGATTCAAGATGTAGCAGAAGTTGCTAAAATTCTTGATGACCACAATCTTAACTTTGACCAGTTTTCTTTGGTGTATCTAGCTGAAGTATCAGAAGCTGGTAGAACTCTTGGCGCACAAGCACAAATATCCAAAGCACTTGGCGGTGTTCCAAAGAAAACAAAAACGGATGTAGATAGTTTGATTGATGACATGGACCAGCTTAACAAATCTGGTGTATCAAGTCTATCAAGAGAGGATGCTGAAGCACTTAAAAAAGGTAGAACTATAGTAGGTGATTTGGATAGGTTACGTCTTGGTTTTATGACTTCACAGTTTGCAACAACTATGCGTAACAATCTTAATGGTGGTATGCGTATTGCAGTGGATGCTTCAAATAGAACATTTGATAATGTATTAAACTTAAGAAATCCATTTAGCGGTTCTTTTGATATGGTTTCTTATATGTTTAATCCCTATGAAGCGCAAGCGATGCGCAGATTATTTGCAGAATCTTTTCCTAGTCAGTCAGCTTTGCTATTTAGAGAAGCAGCTGATTTGCAAGCGCAGTTACCTTCTGAAACTGTTCTGTCCACAATAGGCAGAAAAGCAAACTTTCTGAATACTGCATCTGATAATATGTTTAAGACAGGTGTATTGACAGCTTCTTTGAAACGCCGCTTGGCTGACCAAGGAGAAGACCTGTATAAAATTATTGAGGCAGGTGACTTCTCTCGCATATCCCCAGAAATATTAGAAGGAGCAGTAAAAGACTCTTTTGAATTTACGTATCAAGCTGCTATGACTGGCGATGATTACTTTAGTAAACTTGCAAGTGGTATTATTAAAGCACATCATAATGTTCCGTTTGTAGTATCTGCTTTCCTTCCGTTTCCAAGATATGTTGCCAACCAGTTAAAGTTTGTGTATGAACACATGCCTATTATTGGTATGCTTCCTCTTGATAGGTTGGGTTCAAAACTTCCAGCAAGAAGCGTTGGGGAATACACCAAAGAAAAACTGCCAAAGCAATTGACTGGTGCTATAATGATGGCAACTGCTTATGGTTGGCGAGTTAAGCAAGGTGACGAAGCAAACTGGTATGAGATAAAGGATAATAAAGGAGACTTCATAGACGGTCGTCCGGTATATGGTCCCTTTGCTCCATTCATGCTAATAGCAGATTTGATATATCGTTCTCAAAGAGGAACGCTTCCTTCCAATCCAAGCACATACGTTAAAGATGCATTGACAGCATTGTTTGGTTCTACTTTTAGAGCAGGAACAGGTTTGTATCTTGTTGATAAATTCTTTGATGACGCAATGTCTGGTGAAGTAGAAAAGATAGCGGCAGAAACCCTTGGCAATATCATAAATACATTTACTCTTCCTGCTGCTGTAGTAAAAGATTTCTATGGCCAGTTTGACCCAGAGTCACGTGCTATTCCAGAAACAAGAACTGGTGGAACAGATAACTTTTTTGATATTATGTATCGTAGAGCAACACGTTCTTTGCCAGACTTCCCATTACGTGAATGGGGAATGGGTGTAGAAACGGACTATGACCTTGCTGCTGTGTCTCCATTTAAAACTGGTGACTTGTTGGCAGTTAATCCAATTGAGAAACAGCTTTTTGGTTTTGGTAAGAGAACTAAAAATGTTCTTGAAAAAGAAATGGCACGTCTTGGTCTTACCCCATATGATATGTATAGGCGAGAAAAGAGTGAGACACTTGACCTGTATACAAGGCAAGAACTTTCACGCAGTGGAAGCACACTAAATATGGAAGACAGGATGCAACAGTTTATCTTTAGTCCTGAATACGCTGCACTTGGAAATGCAGCAAAGAAGGACCAACTGTTAAAGTATTCAGAAAAAATTATATCCGAAGCAAAAGAAATGGCACGTGATAGAATTGAATATGATGCTGCATATGAAGGTCTTCCCTTTAGTGAACTGGATGAAGCTGCGTGGAAAACAATGCCTCGCAATACCCGCCGCCGTGTTGAAGAAGAATACGAAAACGTATTTGGTGGACAATCAATTACGGATGACAAGGATAAACATGTTGTAATTGATGGTAAACGTATTAATGTTCTTCAGTGGGCTGTATCTAGGGGAGACCAATTAAGAGGGGGGACGCTCTGATGAACATAAAAGAAATGAAACTGGCAGAAAAACTAGCCAACGCTGATTATCATGACTATGAATCAGAAGAATATATTCCGTTAGAAGAAGAACAAGAACAGGAACAAAAGGATGGGGGCAATTAAGCCCCCATTTTCATAAGCAGTTACATATTGTATTAGTTAAGCCAGCACCAATAATGAACAGCACATATGCTACAATAGCTGCTATGCATATGTAACTAGCGATTGTCCCCAGAACCGCCCAGCTTACCACGGGCTTTGCGGTCAGCCAGTTTCTGTAAGTTGTTTTCCATGACATGGCCTAAGTCCATTTCCAATTCATCTAGTAATACTGCACAATACCACAACACATCCCCTACCTCATAGGCAAGGTCAATCTTCTTCTGTGCAAACTCTTCTGGTGCAGCACCATCACGAATAAACTTTTTGACCTTGTTTGCAATCTCCCCTGACTCACCTACCAAGCCAAGCGCAAGATACTCCATAGCCTGATGCTTTGGAAAGATTGCTGTGCCACACGCACGTGTTTGATAATCTCTAGCTGTAATCATACTCTTTTGTCTCTCCTTCATCCACTGTTTAGCTTCTTGCTCCAGACCCATTTAACTTCTCCAAGTTCTTAAAGTAGGCTGTATTCCAACCTCTCTGCCACTCACGATATGGAGTGGTATCTTTCTTTAGGGGGTTGGCCACAAAGTGATACTTGTCTTCGTGAATCTGAACACGATTAAATGCCCTATACCCATCCTCAAAATGTTCAATCAGCTTCTTGTTCATCTTTACTTTCTTCTGACTGTTTAGGTTGCACAAAGAACTTGTCAATCATTTCCAGCTTATCATGATAGTCTGCTACGTGAGCAAGTTCCGCTTCAATTGCTTCTTGTATATCCTGATGCTCACCTATGCCAACAGGATGCGTGAGCAACACTTCAATATTAGAAATGTGTTTGTTAATATGCCCAATCAAATGTGACCGCTGGGCATTAATCAGTATCTCTTTCATCTTCCTTCTCCTTCTCTAACAGCTTTTCCCACTCTTCATAAAACGGATGAGAGCGAGGTGGTTTATACTGTGTCCAATCCTCGCCCTTTTTCCATATCGGTTTAGAGTTTGTCTGTGTCTTCGTTGAACGTGCCATCTGGCAATGCGCTTTCCAGTATGTTTAAATTACTTGAATCAATCTCACCTTCTATGTTTATATACTCATCACCCCACGATGATTTGTGCATAGTCAAATCTTTGCAATACATATACAAAGAACTAAACGCAGCAGTTGCTGCTCCAACATCTTTTGTGTTTGTGTCAAACTTAATCTTCATTTTCTTTCTCCTCTGTTATTTCTTCATACTCATGCATGTCTTCCAAATACTGCAATGACCTATGCAGCACAGCGATTAGACCTTCAGCAATCATAACACGTTTTGCTGCATCGTCCAAGTCAAAAGTGACAGTCGCGCCACCATCATCATCTTCTACATAATCCAGTATTTCAATCTTCATTTTCTATCCATTGCCTATAGTAAAAATGTTCACCCAAACTGTCAATCTTTTCCTTTGGGTATCCTTCAGAGATAGCCCATCCCGTGATGCTAAACTCTTTCTTCACACCGTAGTCATTGCCACCATAATACATAACTGCATCTTTGGGCAACTCCTTTGGGAAACCATACTTCCAACCATCCGGTAAGTCAACCATGTATCTCATGTCTAACTCCTTTCGTAAAGTGCATAGGTGGGATTTGACTAATACCCACATCAGGCTAGTAACTGTCTAATACTTCGCCCGAACTACACGTTTGCTGGTTGAGCAGGAGAACCACTCCCCGTGTATACCTTACCCCCGTTACACAGGGGTTATTCAGTCACTATGCGACCCCACCGTCATGGGGACTAGTTTCGTTTTCTAAAGCGATGCCTAAAGAAAACAATTACGTTTATCGTTGTGTTGATGGTAATGGCAGTAAGCAACCACCATTGCCACCAGTTTGGCCAATCAACCCCGTCCGTCATACTGATTCACCACCATCCCATGTTTCGTGTGTTGTGCAGTATGATAGCAAGGCAAGTAAGGATATGCAAGATAACCCAGACTGTTCGCAGCATTGCAACCTTGTCTGCTTTGTTGTTATCATCATACGCCTTACTGCCTATTGCCTTGCACCAGTATTCCCACATCATGCTGCTGTTAAGTCTACAACCTCACAGACACCTGCCGTGCAAGCAAGTTCACGTCCACCTGATGTCGTATCCTCTTTCTCAAACTCCTGCAGCAATGACCAGTCTACACTTTTTGGCATCTTTGTCAAGAACTCTTTGTAAGTTTCTGCATCAATGTCCTGATAAGGTGCTTGCTGATATGTATGCTCACTGAATGGCAGGAAGCTAATACCGGACACCTCATCAAAGTGTTTATAGACCCATGCACCTACATCCATCCACTCACCTTCTTTCACAGAGATTGTTACAGATGGTTTGTGTTCACACCAGTGACGCTGATAAGTAAGCCATAACTCTAGCTGCTCAATAGCTGTCATTGCAGTGCGTGTTACTGCACCCTTTGGTGACTTCATTGGGAAACTAAACACTGTTGTGCTGTCAGGCTTCATGACATCAGGCTCTGAAGGAATACCCTGTGCTGTAAGAAACTGTGTCAGTGGGTCTTTGTTATCACCACGCACTGTCCGAATGTAGTATGGATTATGACGAGCATGAATACCACTAGCTGCATCAACAAGCTGTGACACAGTGCCTGATGGTTTGACGCATGTTACAGCAGCAGATTGGGGAATGCCAAGTTGTTTTGCCATAGCAGCATTAGATGTGATAGCAACATCACGAAGCATTTCCAATGTTCCTGCGAGTGTGTTCTTACCCCGATTGTTAAACTGTGACAGTGCTGCACAATCCATGATACCTGTCAATGATACACCTAGCAAACGCTCTTCTTCTGTGTTTGTCTTCCATATCTTACGAAGATATTTGAAGTCAGTAAGCGTAGCTTGAAATGTGCCAAGAATTGTAGCAAGTCGAACCTTCTCTTTTAGTGTCTCAACAGTGTCATTCTCACGTGCTACTACCTCTGACAGATTACAGAACTGATATGGACGCAGAATAATCTCGCTACATGGATTGCACCCAAAGTCATGTTCAATGTCACGCCGACCATTCTTGGATGCTTGCATTTTTGCGGATTGCCTGTTAAATATACCACGCTCACCTGACTTGCTCTCATACAATGACAACCATTCACGCATGAATGTTCCCATCTGTGGCTTCTCTTTGTAGGCAACGCTGTTGTTTGCCAGCGCACGTTGCCCTTCATTCTCCCACCACATACCTGCCTTTGCGTGACGCATCTGGTCATCGTTCAAGTTGGACAGGCTGATGAGTGCGCTACGGCGAACACCACCTACAACAACAACCTCACCAATCTTACACATGATGTCGTGGCATTCAATCGGATACAGCCTACGACCTGCAGCACCTTTGAACTTCTCAATGCAGAAGTTAAACAGTTCAACAAGAGGCTGTGGACCAGAGGCACGACCACCAAATGTCTTGAGCCTTGCACCTGCAGGACGCACGTCACTCACATCCCACTTTGGAATCTGTCCAGAGTAGAGCATTGCAAGTAGTTCCTTCAGAGACTTTGCCCAGCCCGGACGACTGTCACCAACTTTGATTACAGTATCCGTATCATGAAACTCTTCATTGACAATGGGCAGCTTCTCAACATGGTGTCGCTCAACACTGAAGCCTACACCTGTGCCACACATAAGAATATACATTGTCTCATCAAAAGCACGTGGGCTATCAACTGGAACATAGGAACAGTTGTAGCCACCTACATGGCATCGGTCAAGGGCGGGGCCAGCAGTCATCAATGCTCTCATACTTGGCATGACTTGCTGTGTAAGCACTGCCTCTTCCAGTTCGCCGCGCAGTTCATCTGACAAAACATATTTATGTTTCTTTTGCAGATGCTTTTCCATGTAGTCAAAGTATCTTGATACTGTTTCTTGCCATGTCTCACGCCGTTGCTCATCCTCTTTCCATCTGGCATAGCGGGACAGTGCTATAAAGTTTTGATAGTCGGTTGGTAAATAGTTATTCATGGGGTCACTCCTGTATTGTCTTAATATGTTTGATAACAGCACCATCTACATCATAGAAGTATTCCTGTATGCTGTCCTCTATTTCAACTGCTACATCACCGTCAGCAGGAACGGGGTATTCATCAGGGTCAATGTCTATTGTTACAAATACTTTAACTCTCATCTCTGACCTCAATTAGTTTTTCCAAATACCATTTTGCTTTCTTCAAATCTTCGGAACCATTTTTATAGCGATACCGCCAGAGGTATTTCATGATGTTTCCCTGTAGGTAATACTCAAAGCCTTCCTCTGTAGCAGCACAGATAGCATCTATACACTCAATACCTGCTTGATTGTAGTGAGGTGGGCTATTGACCATATCACTTTGAGCAGCAGCCTGTTTTTGTTTTTCTTCTATCTCTCTTATAACTTTTCCATAGTCATTCATCATGCGTTTCCTTTCGGCTTAAAGTCAACAGTTAATATGTTACCCTCTTTGTTTATTACTGTAGCTTTATCTTCTACTACATCTTCATAGTCTTTGTCAACAACTTCTACGACATAGGAATGCACAAGTTCTCTAAACTCTTCGTTCAGTTCCATAACTGGAATAGAGGATGCAACCATCTTACAAAAATGCATCATGCCACTGTAGTCATCGTCACCTAGTTCGTTATCAGGTGATGTGATAACTGCTAAATCTATCTCGCCGTTCCAGCTTCCACTATAGTCAGTCAGGGGACGAATGCGAACCAAAAAATCATTACCCTCAATGCTAAATTTATTTTCCATTACTTACTCCTCTTTACTTTTGTTCCATTAAACTTGATAAACTTAGGATGTGTGTTCTTTCCTTTTTCTTTTAGCCAATCTTCGGGAATGATTCTGTCATAATACCTAAAGCCATATTTGATACACCATTCTGCGTATGAAGACTTTGCTCCCTTGCGTAGCTTTCTTCTACTGTTTTCAAACACAAAGCGTATATCCAGCTTGGGATGTTGCTTCTTTACTGCAAGATGCTTTCTCCTATCTGCTGCTGTAAACATGCCTTTAGTTTCTATTATAATTCCATTATGCAGCACGAAGTCTGGAGTGTATGTTCTGTATGCAAGGTCTTCCCACTCAATCTTAACTTGCTCATAGAGATACTCTACGTTCTGTTCGTTAAGTGATTCAGCAACCTTGTATTCAAGACCACTACGATACCCTTTCTTTCGTGCTGCAATAAATTGTTTTGCATTAGGCATTACTTATATTCTTCTGCTAGGCTAACATATGGAACTAGCTTTGGGTCTTTAGCCTGTGACTTAACAGCCGGACGTTCTTCTAATGTAGGCCAGCATGAAAATCTGTAGGAACAAAAACCACAGTTGCTATTCAATACAAGATTGCCAGTTTCCTTACCTCTAAATGTTTCTGGCACAGCTTCAAAACAACGCTCGAACTTATTGTCTTTTATCTTCTGAACCGTATCATTAACATAAGACATTTCTTGTTCTATGTCAAGGTTAGTGGCTGGCACATACTTAAACTTTCCATTAGCCTTGTTAACTACCCACCAGCCACCAGCTTTCTTGCCAGACGCTTTTGCATAGCCAGCTAACTGTGCTACATATCCAAAGCCATCACCCTCTTTTAGTTTATCAAAGGATTCAAACTTGTATTTGTAAGACCAGTCAGAGGCAGACTTTACATCATCAACGGAACCATCAATAACAATATCATATGTTCCATTGATGGATGCATTGTCCAACTCAAGAGTAACTGAATCAGAGTCTTCATACTGCACTCCTGCTTCTTTAAGTAAGCCTTTGAAGACAGCTTCAACGATGTCTCCAATCATCATGTTCATTACGAATGTGGTTGGCCGTGGCAACGCCTTCTCTGGTTCGTTCTTCTCATACCAAAGCTGGCAGCTTGGCCTACCAATGTTAGACATTCGCAAACCAAACTCTTTTCGTTTGTTACCACCGCCAAACTGACGTTGCAGTGCAGCAGCTACATCTTCTGCAACCTGTTTGATAGTTGCTTCTGACATAGTGGATTGGCCATTAGCGGCGTTCTCCATATACTGGTGCAACGCCAGTTCAGCTGGATGGTTCATTACGCTGCGTCCTCGTCTTCCAGTTCAATGTCAACAATGTCATCTACAATTTCTTTGTCATCGTCATCAATGTGAGAGTTAGTTTTCTCTGCCCATGATTTGATGATATAGTTATTGTAGTTGTCAACCCAAGCCAAGAAATTAGAAAATGTAGTCTGTTCCGCAGCTTCGATGTTCAGTGTCTTTGAAACATCAAGTGATACAACAGGAAGATAAAAGCTATTACCATTAGGAAGTTTGCGTTCCTCTGTATTAGCAGTAATCATGTGCTGCAAGGGAAGTCGTTGCATCTTTGCCAGCGTAGAGAAACTCTCACCAACAATCTTGAAAGCATCCCGATTGTCAATCTCCCAAATGAATGGGCATGACTCAACTGTAACTTCCTCACCTTTTTCGTTCATAGGTTTGGACAACTCAACTGTTCCAAACAACACACGCACACGCTTGATTTGCTTTATCAAGTCCTGTGTCTTCTGTGGCAATGCCTTAAAGTCTTCGATGTAACCAGCAGGTTTGCCACAGTTAAAGCCACCATCGTTATCCTTCAGGTCAACATTCAGATTGTCTGACATGATTGTTTTGATGTAACGATTAGGTGTCTTATCACTACCCTTTACAAAACGCTTATACATAAAGCGTTGCATATAAGGGCGTATCTTTATGGATGATGCATAGTAGGCTGGACCATCTGGAATCTCTAGCTTGTATGTTCCACCATTAACAACTTCCATATTTACCTTGCGGCCATTTACCTCTGCCTCACCCATGATAGGTGAGTGAGAGATACGCAGCCGTGCAAGGGTGCTTGAAGAAGACTTGGTTGTCCCTTCATTAGCAATACCCATAGCCTTGGCCATGGCTGCATAATTGTTTGTGTCTATCGTAGTCAATTCCATATACATATACTCCTTTCATAAAAGATGAAACATAGTTATATCACGCAATGTCTTTCGTGTCAAGCCAATTCGGACCAATTTTTGCTTCCAAAATCAGAGGAACATTAAAGACTATACCCCACTTAGTGGTGATTAGACTGGTAAGCATTTCGTTTGTATCTGTAATTATTTGCTTTACCTGTTCTTCTTCATCTGGATGCACATCAATAACGATAGAATCGTGAACAGTATTTACCACACAAGACTGCATACTGTCAAGCTGTTTATCAATGTGCAGCAAGGTAAGCGGCACAATATCTGCTGTTGCAAATGATTGCACCGGGTAGTTCTTTATCTGCGTGAAGTGAGACACACGACCATTTGGCTTTGGCCTTACGTCTGGGAAAGAGAACTCTCTACCCGATGGTGTTTTGATTACGCCTGTAGTCAAAGCCTCTTTAGCCAATCGGGAATGCCAAGCTGCGACTCCCTTGTATTTGTCTGTGAAGTGTTCGTAGTATGCTGCTTCCGCTTTTGTTCTGCCAAAGCCTGTTGCTCCATATAGCGGCGCGAATGTATGCGCCTTCGCAGTCTGTCTATCCGTAGGCTGACCAGCAGCGGTAATAACTTTAGCGGTGTATGCATGAACATCAAATCCAGTAGAAACTTCCTCAATAGCAACTCCATCTTGTGATAAATAAGCAGCAGCACGAAACTCTAGCTGTGCAAAGTCTGCTTCCATAATCTTGCCACCCTCAAACCGTGACACAAACACCTTCTTCACAGGGAATGTGCCACCCCTTGGCATGTTCTGCATGTTAGGGTCAGCACCACTGAACCTGCCAGTAGCAGTGCGATGCTGTAGCAAGCGAACATGCAGCTTACCATCTTGCTTTGTATGTATGCGTATGCCTTCCACGAAGGAAGACAGATAGGTATCAATGGCAGACAACCGCCTGACCTTTGACAAGAAGTCAACTGCATCATCCATGCCCTTTGACTTGGCAGCATTCTCTAGCATCTCCAAGTTTTGTTTGGATGTAGAGAAGCCATTAGCACTCAACCACTTAGGACTAGGTGGGCGAAAGCGAAGGCCAGCCAACTTCTCTGTGTTATTAAACAGGAAACCCTTTGTATCACAAGTTGTGCATCTGTTCTTTCTAGCAAAGGGAGTTCCATCCTTCTTCATCTTACGCACATAACCTTCTCCACTGCAGTCGGGGCATTTCTCCGCAGCAGTTTTATACAGCTTGCGTGTGCCGGAACTAATCAGTGTAGCAAAAGCAGAGTCAGACATGTATGGGTCAATCTTTTCTGACCAGTATATCTTGTCCATTACTTGGCGGCTGTAGATTACCCAGCCAAGTTGCTCTGGACTGTTGAGATTGATAGGCGTGTCACCCATCAGCTTATGAACATGTTCCTGCAAAGCAGCTTCTAATTGTTTCTTCTCTTCCTCAAACTCAACGCGAACCTCTTCCAGCTTACTGCTATCAACAGTAAAGCCACGCTGATATATATGGGATAAACACACAGCAACCTGATTGGTCAGGTCAACTGTGCCACGCAGACCAGCATCTGAATTGGTATTCAGACGATACATAATCTTATCTGATAACTGCTGTGTAGCATGAAGGTCAGCTGACAGATACTCACATAGTTCTTCATGTGGTATGTCTCGTGTGCTATACCCCTTCTTAAAGTATTCCTTTAGTGTGTCTTGCTTTCGTGTGTCCAACTCATAACGTTCAGCACAAGCCTCAAGAGACAGTGGTTCTTTCACGCCACGCTGAAGCACATACTCTGCAAGCATAGTGTCAAAGACAGGGCCATCATACTTGAAGCCACTCTCCCACAGCCACAGCAAGTCGTGCGCTGCATTGTGCATTATAAGCACAGTTGATTTGTCCAACCACTCTTGAACAACAGAGTGACCATTAATCTCTGGTTCTACTTCCGAATGGTCAAAGGTAACGATGCGTTCCTCACCAGTGTCAGAGAGTATACCGACCATAGTCAGTGAGTTCTCTGGTTCAAAGGGGTCAAGATGCATCTTACCATCACGGTGCGTAACCGTGTTCTCTACATCAAGAGTTAGTTTCATTACACATACCTCGCTGTCTGATACTCAAGCACTGACTCCACTTTACCATGCCAGCCTGTGAGTTTGTTCTTAACTACATTCAAGTGACGCATTGGGTCTTCTTCCAACTCATCTGAACGACTGCCTGTCTCTGACATCTTTACTGGATTCTTTGCCAGCAGCACCATCAAGTCAGCCTCTGCTGCTTTACCTGTCCGGCTACCTTCCATCATACTCTGGTTCAATAGAACCTTGCCTTCTGCTTCAGCTGAAAGCTGTGACATGTAGAACATAGCGCACTCATACTCTTTTGCAATCATCCTAGCATGAATAGCATTTGCTTTCAAGGCTTCATCTGTTCTAGCAAAGCCACCTGTCTTGGCAAACTTGTCACCCATGTCAAGGATAACAATGTCAGGACGGTATGTTTTACAGATGCTTTCAACCCAAGACATGTCACGACCAGTAGCATCCTTAATCTTGATGCGTTCCTTAACAGGTGCATACAAGTCACGGGCCTTGCTTGGATTATCCTTAATCTCACGCATGGTCATGCCAGTAGCAGCTGTCAGGTATCGTGCGCCAACACGATGGTATCCTTCCTCGTTACACAAGATGATGCAGTTAGCACCCTGATGTGCAAAGCCACGAGGAGCAGCAATCATGCTGGCATGGAACGATGTCTTACCAGTGTTAGGCCGTGCGCCTACCTCAATTAAGTGACCAGCATTTACACCTTCTACTTTCATAGCCAATGAATTGATGTTAAATGTCCACCTTGCCTCAAGGTCATTGCGTGATAGCAGTGTGTCAATCTCGATGTCATCCCACTCGACATTCAAGTTGGGTGTGAAGTCATCTCCATACTGCTCAAGCATAATACGCAGCGGTTCAAGGCTGGTCTTATCTCCATTCACATAGTCAAAGCCAAGGTTTGCAATGTCCTCACCAATAACCTGTTGAAACAGTTTGGACAGAACCTCTTGTGCTATGTCACCGCCAAGCGGCTGCTCTCTCTTGATGTTACGAAACAGACCTTGATACGCTTGCTTCTGTGCGGTGGTGAGTGTGGGATTGTTAGACATGAACAATGCCTCAATCTCATCAGGCGTTACAGTGCGTTCATACTTATCCATTGCATTGTCAATAGCCTGTTTAATCTTACGGACATCCTTACTGAACAGTCGGTCAGGACACCTTGCCCCCCGATGGTCATCGTAGAATGACTTGTCCATCAGACTTCTTATTAATGATAGTTCCATATTACTTATCTCCTATGCTGGCTAACCTTTGCAGGTCATGTGGGTTACGATACTTGAGGTCATCATGTAGGCGAAGGACATGAACCTTGTCCACATGGCCTCTCAATTCCTTTGCCATAGCTATTGTCTTTGGTAATGCGTCAGGGTCTAGTGCTATGACAGCTGTCGAGAACTGTGAGAGATACCTCTTGTGTGACTCCTGCAATGATGTTCCCAACACAGCAACCCCAACAAAAACATCACTGCCTACAACTGCGGCACTCACACAGTCCTCAACAACTACAGCGACTTTACCACAACCATGAACAAATGGCAAGCCACTATTTCCATATCGCTTCCACTTTGGTAGGCGTTTGCCTAATGCTCTACCAGTAGCGTCCACGATATGGCCATCGTGTTTGACGGGAAATACAACACGGTCTTCCTTCACATCAAACATAATTCCAATCGCATCTTCATCGATGCCCCACTCAGCACACCACTTGATTACCTCACGCTTACCACGGTGAGGGACAATGTAACTAGGCATATCAAATGTGCTGGCGGCATATTCCTCTGCCCCCGCAAAGCCGGAACGAATATCTTCTACGGAGAGATGAACACGTGTGCTACCACTTACAGTGCAGGAAGCCTTGTAGCAATTCCACATGAGACTGCCCATGTTATTGGTCACAGTAAAGGTTTTGTATCCTTTACATACAGGACAGTTCATCCTCTTTGTTTCTCCATTAGATAAGTCTATATCACTTATAATGTTATATACATTAGTCATATATAATCCCTTTCTTTGCGGCAGTTACCATGCTTATAACATGATTTTTACGCTCTGTCAATGCATAATTTGCACTTGACAAAGTATTTTTCATGTAAGGTTTTACGCTGCCGGGGTTAGCGTGTCCTGTAACCGACATAATTTGACCGATACCGACACCGGCCTCAACCATCTCTGTTGTTCCAGTCCTGCGTAGGTCAGACAGCCGCAACTCCTGCGACAAACCTATGCTATCCATGATAGTTCGTGCATATTTGGGCAGCTTTGTAAGTGAGTATGGCTTGAACTCACCTCGTATTGGTCTAGGCATCGGGGCTACATACTGTTGAAAGCCAAAGTCATCTTGCTGCTGACGTAACATCTCGCACAAGTCATCCGATATAGGCAGGTGAACATCAGCCCTACGCTTGCTCTGCTCAATGTGAACAGTCTGTGTGTCAAAGTCAATGCTATCCCATGTAAGGTTACGCATATCACCAATACGCTGACACCATTCGTATGCCATCTGTGCAATCAATCCTATGTTGCGTGTGTTAAAATCGCTGTATGCTGCATCAAGAAACTTTTGTAAGTCTTCCCTGCTCCACACAGTCTTTCGCCTCTCTGCTGTGCGCTTCCGCACAAGAGAGAAAGGGTTCATGCTGCACAGTTCCATACGCAAACCGTGATTAAACACCACTCTTGTAACAGACATTACATGATTAGCCATGTGAATACCCTTCTCACACCATTGGTTGTAAGACTCCTTTGCAAAGCGGCTGGTGACAGCATCAAGATTGTAGGAAGACAGAGGCTTCTCATCCACTACTGTGTCAAGCATAACAGACAGAAAGTATTGATACTGTTTCTTAGTTTCATCTCGTAACTGTCTGTAATCATAGGAAGAATAGTAATCTTCTACTAGTTTATTTACCTTCATGCTTAATCCCTATATCCATATTGTTCAGCATCATCTCCCATAACATGCCTACATCCATTAGGTGCTTCATCACAATTAGGGTAGCTGTAACAGCCTAAATGTGGGTCTACATATGTCATCTTGAAGACATCATACTTGATATACTCCCATATACTTAGGCATGGAAAATGTATCAGGGTCATGTAAAGATACTGTCTTAGTGTCATCTTGACTGACCAATCTTTCCAGTATATCCCATCTCCCTTAGTAATAGCACGAATATCCTGAAAGAACCCACATACAGCCCAATACTTATACAGGAGTTTGTAAGCTATACTTCTTTCTCCATATTTGGTTTGTATGTATTCTTCTAAATACTCATTTCTCTCATAGTGTTCATAGAAACCATGCTCTTTGCTCCAAAAACACTGCCACAAACTTTGTGGGCCATTCCATTCTTCGCTCATGCTGCCTCCAACTGTTTGAATGCTGGGTTTGAAATCCACTTGGATACTTCATGCTCACGCTGGAACATTGACACAGCCTGTGTATCGTTGCCAGTATTGCGAAGGTTAAAACCATTACGCTCATCTGCATAGGTGGCATAGTTTGTGAAGGCAGAATACAGGGCAAACATATTGTAGCCACGCACTCCGGCTTCTGCACTATACAAGCTGAACATATCGGTTGCTTTCTTTTCTGAAGACATAACCTTTTCCAGCATAGCTTTCACATCAAAGGTGCTGATGCTAGTGTTAGCCCAATGCTGAAGCTGCTTTGTCTGTGCATAGAAGTCCTGCTGTGACCGCTTCAAGTCGCGGATAAACAGGTCAAGACTAAAGTTGCTGGTGTTCTTACGCCGCACCTTGTCATGCTCACCACGAATCATACCATTGGTGCAGAAGAAATCAATCGCACCGAAGTATGTCTGGTTGGAACAGCTACCATCAATACCATGCAAGGCAATGATACGCTGGGCAACAGTCGTGCTGTGCTTGTCTGTAACAATCTCTGCTGTAACATTCGGCAGCGTCATGTCCATCAATGCCCATGCGTTGTTTCGTGCAGTCTTCCATGTCAGCTTTGCGTTGGCTACCTCATCTGGTGACAGGGTTTCCAGCACAGTATCCTGAACACCATGAAAGAAATCAGAATGGTCTGCACAGTTAAAGTCTTTTCCTACGATACCAATGTAATCACCTGTATTTCCATTGATAACATACTTCTTCTCTGTGAACTTGGTAGGTTCAAAGACTGTTTTGAATTGAAGATTATCCGGCACAGTCTCAATGATGTTAGTAAAATCCAGTGGCATTTCCTTCTCCTTTTTGCTAGTGGTAACTGATATTTTGTTAGATGATAACACAGACGCACAGTTAGTGTCAAGTATTATCTTCCCATCTGTAAAAGATATGTTCACCAATCTGAACAACCTTTGTCTTTGTGTCTGCCCATTCGGGCTGGACATAGGTAGCGTGATAATGTGTAGCACCCTCTACAAAGTCATCTAGGTTGCCGTAATACACACCATGTGCGATACGCATAGCATCCATCCATGCTGTGCTATCCTTTGGTTTGTCTGACTTGCCATCACAATACCAGCTAAACTGACAACGATTGCGAACAGGAAAGTCATCTGTCCATGAGTATGTTGGGCCTTGCTTGACTACCTCACAGGCAGTGTTGGGGTATCTGTCATCATACACTCTGTTCATCACTACTTGTGCCACCGCAACCTGCCCAATGAAGGGCTGGTCACGGGCTTCATGATACACATTGAGTGCAATGCAGACAAGTGCTTCAATTATCATTGTATTTTTGTGCTAACACTACGAATATGAAGCACAAGTTCCATCCAATTAAAAGGAAAGCTAGTTCAGTCATGCTGCATCTCCTTCTTCTTCTTTCATTTCTGCAATCATTTCACTGATGCCAAACTCCTCATCAAGTTCGGGGTATTCAGTGATAACTTTCTCTACATCATCAACGCAGTAATCGTTAGGCTCTGTCATGTGTGCAAAGCCGCCTGTGTATTCACCGATATACATCCAGCCTTCATCAAGGTAACGAGCAGTGACCTCAAATCCCATGTCTACTAGCTTGTCAAAGACAGGGATAGGTGGCGACCATGCAGTGTTAAAGTATAGTTGCAGTGTGTTCGCATCAATGCGGTCACAGTGTGCATCGTATATGTCCCACTTGGTTCCCCAATTTTGAAGCCGCCATTCATACCATCCTGTCACACCATTCTCGTCAAAGCCTGATGTGCCTTCAAGTTCTTTGGGCATAGGGATGAGATGATTGAGCAGTTCTGTGTCATCTGTATTCATTACATTGTAGATGTCATCAATCATCTTGCTGTCAGCGTGTGACAGGATTACTTTGTTGTCTGTATGGTTAGGCATTTTCATGCTCCTTTGCTGTTGTTGATTCACTCTCATACTTATAGAACAATTCTTTCACAGTGTCAATACTTATCTTGAACCATTCATTGCGCCTCTCATCGGCCAGCTTTTGAACAGTCTTGTGCATCAAGTTCTCTGTCTTTCTCTTATTGTCTGTCTGTATTGTGCAGACAATCTTGTAGTCACGATAGGGTGAACCAGTCTGGTATCCATTCAGCCTGTCCTCTGCTATGGATGCACACCCTATCTTTACCCACTCTGGCCATGCCGCATTGACAATGGCATACACTTCACCCTTTGGCACACTGTCAATCTTATTGTGCGACCATGCGTCATCAAGTGACTTGTAATTGCCCGGCTTGTGTAGTGGGTGAGACTTCGGAATGTATTTGCCATTGACAAACATTCGTGTCATGTTTTTCTTGGCATGAGAGACTATCCTTCGCCTAGTTTTATCTCCGGGTTGTATATACCACCACTCACCATCCTCAAAGACAGCTTCACCCCGAATGTAATCCTTGTCCATTCTCAATTCCTTTCTTCATCCATTGTGGCATTTCTCTGCCCTTGTTATATCTAGCAAAGCGCACTTTGTCAACAATGTAGAAGGCACGATATGCTTCAATAGGCCAGTTCTCATCTGTCTTTAAGTCATCGTGACCACTGAAGCATTGAGGGTGTGGTGTCAGGAAGTTTGTTGTGTCAGGTATAAAATGCACACCCTCTTTCAGAGCATCATAGTGTTTGCCAGCACCATGCTCTTTGCCATAGCGGAATGTGTATTCACGCAACATACTGTCGTATAGCCTGAAAGCAAATGAGTAGTTACGATTGTTATCCATTGCCCACAGTGTGCATGGGTGCTTCTGATGCACAGGCTTATACAATCCCATCTCTTGTGCATACTCTGGCGCATGATGCCACAGGCTAGTGCATAGCATCTGTGCTTCTTCTAATGGCATCTTGACAATGTGCTGGTCACACAGTGACCTAGCTATCCAGTCAGGGTGATGTTCAATCAGAAATCTGTTCATTGTCTGTCTCCTTTGTCGGTCAGTTTCCAACTATGGCGACAGTTAGTTTGCCAATTATCATTCACCCAGTCACATTCGTAGGCCACACAAACAATATCACCAGTATCCTCATCTGCCCATGCGTTCAGGTCAAACATCCTGTCGCCTATCTGAACACCAAACCAATCTTCGTCACAGCAGTCTGCCATACTGTCAAAGACAACTGTGTCATAGTAGGCGGTCAGATAGCCACGCTCATAGTCTGATAATACCAAGTCAAATCCACTGTCGTAATTGTCACTCATCGTCTGTCTCCATTGATTGTGTTGCTGTTGACATTATCTTTTCATGCTCGTCATGCTCAAGCATTAACTTTGTTTCCTCATACAAGGAAACAAATCCGTGCCACAAATCGGGATGTGTCTCTCGCATTTCTGGGTTTTCAACAAAAAACTCAAGATAACCTTCTTTCATTTCAAAGAGTTGTGTTCTTTCTTCTGTGGTGAGCATGGTTTTACCTTTCATATGAATAAGTCAGGAGAAAGAGGGGCAGTGTATGGAGAACACGAAAACCGCATAGACGCACTGCCCCTCTTGTGTAATGGCAACTGTCTATGCGGCTACCTTTTTACCGCGCTTGCCTTGTGCAAGGTCGCGGATGTTTGTTACTTTCATGGTGTCAAACTCCACTTCAGTAGTGAAAGTTTTGTCGCGGATTTGCTGGCGCAGTTCCTTCTCCAACTCTTTCAACTGAATACCCATGATTGCGGATGCAGTGTCCATGATACGGCCCGCTGTCTCTGCCTTCAGCAGCTTTGCTTCAGCGTGTGCTTGCCGATACATCTGCATCTTTGACAGGTGCAGACCCTGTGCCGCCTTGTAAAGTCCGGCGACTCGATTGAACAGGGCAGCAGTGCGTTCGGTTTTGCACTGGCCTGTCAGACCTGTTGATTGCTTCCAGTAGGTTGTGTTGATTGTGTTGTAAGACATAGTGTTACTCCTTTGCTGTGTTGTGTTTGTCTTATTGGGGTTAGTCTTGGGTATTGCGTTCTATCATCTCAATGATAGCATCGTCAATGTAGTCATACAGGGTAGCTTCATGTTGTTCAAGCATGGCCAGCACTTCTTGTGCATCTCCTGTATTATTCATTAGACTGTCAATCCAGTCTGCATCTATGGTTATCTGAATGGTTTTAGGCATACCACTTCTCCTGTGTCATTTGTTTTGCCCTACGCATTGCCTTGCGTTCTCGCTTCCAGTCATCTCTCTTTGCTTTGCCAGCAGTTTTACGCACTGGCATTTTCTCAAAGAGTGACAGGTCATTCCAGTCATGGTCAAACTCACTTGACTTCTTTACTTTGGTCATCGAATAAGTCCTTTTGTCTCTTTCTGTTGTAGCTTCCCTTGCCCTTTTTGGGTGGGACTACTTGGGTGGAAGTCCGGCGGCGATTCAATGCCGCCATTCTTGCCACAGGATTAACTGGTTTTACACGCAATGTCAATCCCATATTGCTGATTTAATTGCTATCAAGAGTAAGATTACTCCACCTGTATAGCCTATAACCATGATAGGTGCGGCATAGTATAGCATCTCTGGCAATGATACTGTCAAGAGTGTAGCCCCACCTGCCGCGCAGATTAGTTTGGTAAGTTTCTCAAACATTTTCAGTTACTCCTTTTTATGCGTCAATCACAAAGCCAGTCTTGTCTTGCCTTGCACTGCCTTTTGCTTTCAGCCCTACGATAACACCTTGTGGGTCAAGAAAGCGCAAGTCGTCCTTGTCACCATCCACTACAGGCAATCCCTTGAATGTCTTGGGTAGCTTGCCTCTGAATACGACTGCCGCATTGATACCAGTCTCGCGCACTGCTGTCAATACCTGTTCTGCATATTCTGGGTCAGCTTCACTGTAGGATAGCGTCAGATGATAATTGTCAGGCAATTTGGCATACGCCCTTTTGACAATTTTAGTATAGTCATAGAATTGTATCTCTGGGAATTGTTCCATGATACCTGTTTTCTCAAACTGAATATCGCTAGTGCCATTGAGTCGGACGCATGGCTTGATACCATTTTTCTGCTGTCTGCGACTGAATATAGTCAAGTCTTTATACAGAGCATCCATGTAGCCTATGCGGTCAGACAGGTATAGCATTGTCTTGCGTTCTCTGCCCCGCTGAACAACAGTCATCTGCCCACGCCCTGCCGTATTGAGACAACCAGCATGGCACTTTGCCTTGTCTGCCAAGGCACATAGATTATGCACCTTGCCCTTGAATATGGTTTTGTATGGCTTCATGTATTGAATACCTGTCATGTATTCAGTGCCATCACCCTTGACAGTTTTGGCGTTATTACCTACGCCTATGAGATTGTATGTCATAGCTGTTCTCCACTATTGCCTATGGTCATAACTTAACAAGATTAGAAAAGATAGTCAATCAAAAAATGATAGGTAGGGCATTAGCTTAACTGTCATAAGACTAGCGCATACGCCCTACCTTTTTTGTTTCTTGCATATTACCACGCAAGCACCGGATTCTGGACTGTAAAAAACTTTATCAGGGAAATTGCCAAGGCAAAGTCAGGCCATCATAAGCTGATTGCAGACATTACTTGCGTTCCATCTGTAGATTTCCCATGGCTTGCGTATCCCGACTTATAGTCATGGCGGCCAGACAACAGACAAAACTGGCCTTTACAATTTATCGCCCCAATCACATTGACCACCCTAGGATTTCCGGTCGCACTTTCCCTGTCATACAAATGCACCCTTGGTCGCACTTGCGGTTTCAGGACAGACTGCCCCCTTGCACTTCACCTAGTTAGCCCGACTTGAAGTCAGCCCTGGTGATGGTTCGCCCAGCTAGACGGATTTCTCCCGTCATGATAGCCTAGTATTTTGAGTGTCTGCACACTTGGCTACTTTATAGTCGGCTCAATTCGCCTTCCCGACTGTCTGTTCAGTATATTCAGCCTGTCCCCACCTGTCAAGTTTTTATTTTCTTCCGACTAAACACTAAAAACTTAAAAACCTTTTTAGTCGTATCCGCTTCTATTCCCATATGCGGACTGGGTATTCAGTAAGAACAGACTTACCCGCTGGTATCGTTTGCCTAGCCTCTCGCTATGGTTATCAATCCCAAGGACTGTTTCCTGCGATTGGCCGTCAGTGGCCTGTTCATGTTTAGAGACTAGCAAAAGGAAAAAGGATAGTCAAACACTTTTTTTATCCCATTGATTTTGTTACACTTTTTATTGAGGCATATCGGGTGTTCCTGTTTCGTTCCTAGTTCGTTGCTGTTTCGTTCTGGTGATAGCATGGCGAAAGAGAACAAAACGAGAACGCTATACGCGTATAATATAGCATGGGTAGGGGTAAAATATGCACGGCCGTAGTGTTTTCTCAGCGTTATCAATAACTTACGCCCTCTTTCGCGGTATTCTCAAAGATAACTGATAGCTTATCAGCTACCATTTAACTGCAAGCTATTGATTTGATTGCATTTTCTTCTGCTTCTTGGCAGTTTTCTGCGGATTTGCGGGCGGCGAGGCAGAAAATTGTTTTGAATCAGGCGGGTAGGCAGGGGCCACCCCCCGGTTACGTAGATATATATACACAGAAATACACAGATTAGGATTTTCAAGTGTTAACCACAGGGGTAACTGTCGTAAACAAGCACATAAGTGTTGCAAAAATGTCACACATAACCCACCCCACACGGACCAATCACCTAATGTGTTGCAAAAAAGTCACACTCTAAATAAAAAAAGTTGGGTGTACAAAAAATAGGGGCTTGACAACATACCCTAAAATGTGTATAATTATATATAACATAACACTTAAGTGAATCACTTAAATGCTTTTTAAAAAAAGATGTTAAATACACTTAAATGTAACACTTACAAGTGACACTACTTACAGATAATATCTGTACTATTCTGTAAAAAGTTCTTGACAATGGCTAAGAAATCCGTAAAACTATACACAGACAATGTTCTTGAAGCATTCTATGAAGCTATCCGTACTAACACACTTGACCGCCTTCACATTCCTCACAGTGATGTCTTCTATGTACGTAAAGCTGTAGAGGCCCACTATGGCCGACCATTCACGCTGGAACACGTAGAGTGGGCCATGCGTATGGAAGGGTGGACCGATGGGTCTGAAAACGATTCTGATAATCTGTAGCCTATACAATCCCACAATGTGTACTTTCTTTGAAGATACACGTGAGATTGGTTATACTTTTAATGACTGCGAAAGACGAGCATATGAGATATTTGAGCAAATTAAAAACACTATACCGTTTCCATACACGGCGCAGTTTACGTGCCAGCCGCAACAAGGCATTTAATCGGTATAAAGAACATAGCTATTACATCTAGGTGACATCATGGCTATACCCACACGAGTAGCAAATAAAATGAAAGAGGAAGGCTTGGCAGGTGTAAACAAACCCAAGCGTACTCCAAAGCATCCAAAGAAATCACATGCAGTGATGGCCAAAGAGGGTGATACATATAAGTTCATTCGCTTTGGGCAGCAAGGTGTGCAGGGTGCTGGCAAGAATCCTACCACAGCGAAGGATAAGGCACGTAAGAAGTCGTATTATGCAAGACATAATGCGCAAGGTAAACCGACTAGTAAGCTGTCAGCAAAATACTGGTCACATAAAGTGAAATGGTAAGGAGAATTTAAAATGGCATTACCTATGGCATTTGTAGTATTGACAGCTGCTGGTAGAGCAGTAGCACGTTTTGCTACAAAACAAGCTGCACAGAAAGCAGCAAAACAAATTGGTGGTAAAGTAGCACAGCGTAGCATCAGCAAGACTACGCAGAAACTTCCTACAGGCAGTTCTTCACAGGGACGTGCTGCAGTAGAGAAGAATGTGCTTCGTGCAAAAAAGGATACAGGCGTTACTCCTCGTTCATCTAAAGGACCAGAGTTGAAGGGAGAGAAACGTGCCGCACCAAAAAAGAAACCTAGCATGGCTTCTCGTGCAGTAACAGCACTGTCTGGTGGTGCAACTGCATCTGCAGTTTTGTCCGGTATTGACGCAGCAATCAAAGCAAAGAAAGATAAAAAGCTAGAGCCTCGTGGTATGGACCCAAGTCGCCTTGCAAAGAAAAAGCAGAACAATCGTTCACAGTCACAGGGTGGTCGGTCACGTGCAGAGGTAGTAACTCAGCGGCAAGAGAGTTTGGCTGCAAAGTCAAAGGCACAGGGCGGTGGTCCTGTTTTGTCAGAACGGGCTAAAGCAAAAGAAAGCACAGATGCATTTGAACCACGCACCATTGCTGAAGCAAAGCGTATGGGCAAAGACTACTTCATTAATAAGCAGGGCCAAAAACGTGCGGCAGTTACAAAAGAAGAACTGGAGAAGTCTGGTTTGTCTCTGCGTGATTATCTAAACAAAAAAGCAGGTAAAGCTGCAAAAGGTATGTATGCCACTAAAAATAATAAGGGGTCTATGGACTATCGCAAAGGCGGTATGCTTTTGGGTGTCAATGACCGCCGGAAAAATAAATAGGAGAACTAAAGATGACCCCATCTGAAGCAATGAAGATTATAGACAATCCAAAAGAGTATACCGTGCAGGAACGCAAGGATGCTAAAAAAGTTTTGGAGAAATATGGTAGAGTAACAGAAAGAGATAAAACCCCTGCAGGTATTTCAGTTACTATTGCTACTCCTCTGCCTCGTCCAAAGCGTAAAGCAAAAGGTGGATATGCACAAAAATATAACAAGGGCGGCTACGCTAACTGTGGGGCATCTATGAAGCCTACACAAAAGTCTACACAGAAAATGGCTGGTGGTGGTATGGTATTAAAATCTGTACCTGCTGGAAATAAAGGTTTAAAAAAGTTGCCTACGCCTGTACGTAATAAAATGGGTTACATGGCTATGGGCGGCTACGCAAAGAAAAAATAAAGGAAATAGCATGTCATGGCGCGACAAGGTATCGGTTCAGTTTCTCGTGAATTTAAAAAGCGGATTCGCAGACCGGGTAGGCATAAAAAGAATATCAATAAGCGTAACAAACCTAAAACCTATTTTGGTTAGATATTTAGGTTGGGGCATCCTGTATGCCGCCAAGCCATTTGGCAAAGTAAATGCCTACCTTCATAGGCTGCACAAAAAGGTGCTGGACTGGAATAATAAATGAGCATAACAAGCTATCCAGAAAAAGTTGTCTTTGGTACTATTGGTAATGATGTTGCATTTGCTGACCACACAGTTGATGCGTTTGGTAGACTGCGTATAAGTCAGCCCTATACTCTGTTTGATAGTCAGAACCGTTTTCAAGCTGACCCACAGTTTGATACCAGTTCAACAGGCAGTGGAGTATTTGCTCATTTATCTGACGAGAGCAGCAACTCTATGACGGTGGGTACAGCTACTGGTGAAGTCATACGGCAAACAAAACGTGTATTTCCATACCAGCCGGGAAAGTCGCTGCTTACCCTTGCTACCTTTACAATGGCTGCATCACAGGCTAATCTACGCCAACGTGTAGGTTACTTTGGTTTTGATGATGGTGTCTACTTTGAACAGAATGAAACAGATTTACGTTTTGTAATTCGTACATCAACAAGCGGCAGTGCAAGTGACGCACGATATGTGACACAGGCTAACTGGAATGTAGATAAACTGGATGGTACTGGCCCTAGTGGATACACACTGGATGAAACAAAGACACAGATTCTTTTGATTGACTATGAGTGGCTTGGTGTAGGTACAGTACGTGTAGGCTTTGTAATTGATGGGCAGAACGTAATCTGCCACAAGTTTCACAACGCTAATAACTTGACTTCAGTCTATATGAAGACAGCTATCCTGCCGATACGTTACGAGATTACCGCAACAGATACTATTAGTTCTGCTGCTACAATGAAACAAATTTGTAGTACAGTCATAAGTGAAGGCGGTTATCAACAAGATGTAAACGAATTGGCTGCACAACGAACTAGTACGCTTTCAAGTATAGGCCTAACAACTTTACCTTTAGTATCCGTCCGTTTGAATAGCGGTTCTCTTGATGCTGTTGTACTTCCACAAATTGTTAAAGTCTTGCCTACTACTGGACAAGATTACATTATAACACTTGTTCGTAATGCCACATTAACAAGCCCATCTTGGGATACCAGCGCATTTACCAATGTGGATTATGATGTAAGTGCTACCGCGATGACAGGTGGTGAAGTTGTGCAGTTAGACTATATTACAAATACTGTACAGGCTGGTAGTGGTGTTGACGCACCAACAGGTTACAAGTTTAGTTTGCAGCTTGGTAGAACAATAGGTGGCACAAGCGACATTATGACGGTTGGTATTCGTACTGCCGTAACAGGTACACCTTCAGGTTCAGCTATTGGCTCACTTATCTTTTATGATTTGACCAACGGAGTGTAACATGACAACTAAAAATCGCACCGTTGGCATAGAACTCACTACAAGTAATGCAGACTTGTATACTGTACCTGCTAATTATGAAAGCACAATTAAAAGCATTTACATTAACAATGCTTCAAGTAGTGCTGTTACATTTAGTCTTGATTGGTACAACAGTCAGAACACAACATATTACACATTAGCTGAAACAGTTAGTTTGCCAGCTAATAGTCTGCTACAGATTACAGACAGTTTGTATTTGTATAAAGCTGACAAGTTTCGTGGGCTTGCTAGTGCAAATAGCGCAGTGACTGTTGTCTTTAATGTTGAAGAGACGTTCATTGGAACCCGCACGTAACAGGAGATAGGAGATATGCCCCTCACAAAAAAAGGTACTAAGATTAAAGCTGCTATGAAAAAGCAGTATGGTGCAGATAAAGGCGAGGACGTGTTCTATGCAGCAGCCAACAAAGGAACAATTAAAGGCGTGGCGAAAAAACAAAAACTCAAGGCGGGTGGGTCAGTTGGAAAAGCTGGCAGCAAGGCGAAGTCTAAAACGAAGAGCAAAAGTAGAGTTAATGAAGCTGGCAATTACACTAAGCCCACAATGAGAAAGCGGTTGTTTGAAAAGATTAAGGCTGGCAGCAAAGGTGGTAAGCCCGGTCAGTGGTCAGCACGTAAGGCACAGATGCTGGCACGAGAATACAAAGCTGCAGGTGGCGGCTATAAGTGAGACTAGCTGAAGCAAGACGCATGAGATGGCGACAGACGCGAAAGAAAACAAACAATGGAACACGTCTTTTTGCTTCTCGTATATCTTGGCATAAGAGACGACAGAAATCTAGTAAGTAATGATATGTACTTTCGGTCCATTACGGAGTGCAATTTTTTCGCAGCAGAAATAGCAAAGAGGTATGGAACACATACAAGTTTAGATGCAATAGACGGAAGAGACAGAGCAACAGTATACTGTATACCTAAACTCATAGACCCCAACAGCGTAAAGGTATATTAAAATGGACCCCATGAGTGCAATGGCTGCCGCTTCTGCGGCCTTTGGTGCATTGAAAAAGGGATTTCAAGTAGGCCGCGATATTGAGTCTATGGTAAGTGACCTGTCAAGATGGATGGGTGCGCTATCAGATATAGAGCAAGCGGAAAAGGAAGCAAAGAACCCGCCTATCTTTAAGAAGCTATTTGCTGGTAAATCAGTTGAGCAAGAAGCACTTGAGATTGTAATGAATAAACGTAAGCTGCAAGAGCAGCGTGACCAGTTACGCCAGCTTATTCAGTATACATGCAAATCAGGAACGTGGGAAGAACTTATCCGAATGGAAGGTAAGATTCGCACGGAAAGACAAGAGACTCTTTACAAGCAAAGAGAAAAACGTAAAAAGTTTCTTGAGTGGATTGCCATTATAGGTGCTATACTTGTTGCGGCTGCAGTGCTTATAGGTATTCTTTGGCTTATAGTAAACGGATAAAACATATGGCACTTCGCTCACCACAAAAAAGTCTTAAAGCATGGACAAAACAAAAGTGGCGTACTAAATCAGGTAAGCCCTCTGCACAGACAGGTGAAAGGTATTTGCCTGAAAAAGCAATAAAGTCCTTGACAAGCGCAGAATATTCTGCTACAACTAAAGCAAAGAGAGAGGGAACACGTGCAGGAAGACAATTCGTACGACAGCCTAAATCTATTGCAAAAAAGACTGCACGATTTCGCAGAGGCACATAATATTAAGTTGCTTCGGGAAACATTTCCTAGTTGGGAAGACCGACTGGAAATTATTAAATCTGAAATAGAGATACAATATGTTAAACATGCTAATTGGTCCGATAGCTGATTTAGCCGGAACATGGTTAAATGGCAAGGTAGAAGAAAAGAAAGCAGAGTCTGCCACAAAGGTTGCTAAAGCAAAAGCTGAAGCAGTCATTATGGAAAAGAAAGCTACTGGTGAGATTGATTGGGACTTGGAAATGGCCAAAGGGTCTGCCAATTCGTGGAAAGACGAATGGCTTACCATTTTGTTCAGCATCCCACTTATCCTTGCCTTCATACCGGGGATGGAGAATGTTGTTCAAAACGGATTTGCCCAACTGGAAAAAATGCCTGAGTGGTATCAGTATAGTCTTGGTGTTATTGTGGCTGCTTCTTTTGGTGTTCGTAGTGCCACAAAGTTCTTTGGTAAAAAATAATGGCGGCAGAGAAAATCCTAGAGTGGAAGTTACTTCCTAGATTTATGATGCTTGTGATGACACTTATGAGTTGGCGTGTCGTAGAATGGTTTATGTCTTTGCCTGAACCTAGTGCAGCACAAGCAGGTTTAGTGTCTGTTGTTACTGGCGCAATGACAGGTGCATTTGCAGTGTGGATGAACCATGAAGGTAGACATCCGGGTCAGTCTAATCATAGGATTACGGAGTCACGCAAATGAAGTATGACAGACGCAACTTAATCACAAAGCTGATTGACCATGAGGGTATGGTTCTGAATGTGTATCAGGACTCTCTTGGCATTGATACAATCGGCATTGGTCGGAACCTAGAAGACCGGGGCATTACAGATGAGGAACTTGCTTATCTGGACTTCCCAAGCATAGATGCAGTTTATGAGCATGGGATTACAGAATCGGATGCCCGGTATCTTGCAGAGAATGACGTGCAGATAGTTGAAGATGAACTGTTACGTGCGCACCCTTGCGTGGACAGATTAGACTCTGTACGTCAACTTATCTTGGTAGATATGGCATTTAACATGGGTGTCCCTCGTTTGTGTAAGTTTCAAAAAATGTGGAATGCCATTCATGAAGAAGATTTCCCAAATGCAGCAAAAGAAATGCTTGACAGCAGGTGGGCAGTTCAGGTAAAATCACGGGCAGTGAAGTTGGCAAACGCCATGCACAATGGAGAGTTTTAATGGCAAGGCAATTAACAGAGAAGCAGCAAAAGTTTCTTGACGTGTTGTTTGATGAAGCTGGTGGAGATATGGGTACAGCAAAAAAGCTGGCCGGGTATTCTGACACATCTAACATCAACGATATTGTGAAAGGCATTAAAGAAGAAGTTCTTGATGCTACACAAATGTATATGGCACGTAATGCGCCAAAAGCTGCAATGGCTATGACTGGCGCACTGTATGACCCAACTGAACTTGGCATTCGTGACAAGATGTCTGCCGCCAAAGAACTGCTTGACCGTGTAGGTTTGGTGAAGACAGAGAAGATGCAGGTAGAGGCAAGTGGTGGTGTGATGTTGATGCCACCTAAAGCTATTGTGGAAGATGACGACTAGAAGCGTAGGCAAGTGGAAACTTCCACAGCCAACCGACATTAAAGAAGAAAACGAATGGGTGCAGATACCTCGCATTGCAAGGACTGTACCTTTTGGCTATAAACAAAACGAAGAAGACCCCGACATTCTTGACCCCATTAAAGTTGAATTAGACTTACTTGAAAAAGCAAGACAGCATGTAAATCAATATTCCTATCGTGAAGTTGCTAATTGGTTAAGTGCTAACAGCGGTAGATA
>Ga0208162_1000234_pt1 | contig 32216 bp, 72 predicted proteins | sample CB_VirMetaG_4_FD_184539 | JGI IMG/M metagenome (GOLD analysis project Ga0208162, IMG submission 184539) | Freshwater to marine saline gradient viral communities from Chesapeake Bay - CB_1508_1M Viral MetaG (SPAdes) (version 4) | ecosystem: Environmental > Aquatic > Marine > Coastal | place: USA... | reverse complement strand
TGGAGCTTGCGCTTAGCATACATACGTCTTGCTAAATCTTTTTTCTCCCAAGAATTAAGTTCACGGTCTCGTCGCATTCTTTTTGATTTTGTGGTTTATATAACGAATACTTCGGCATTTTCTTTGCCACGTAATTTTTAAATAACTTCCAGCGTAATGGGAAAGATTCGTTAGGTCTTCCTTTGCATTCAATGATGAAGTCATCTCCAATAAAATCAGGCGTATAACGTATACCAAGTATTTTCCTATCGCTTCTATCGCGAAACTCACCTTTTGAGTTAGCTTGTCTTTCATAACATTTATTTGTAAAGTTAAAAGAAGGGACAAGCTCGTAAGTTTGTCCCTCATATTTAGCTTTGATCTTAGCTTTTTTTAAAGCTATGTACATATATTTTTCAAGACCTGATTGAAACGTTATGCCGTCATGTTTAACCTTTTTAGATCTAACAGGACCGCGTTTTTTATACCGGCGAGATTGCATCGTCCCAATCTAATTGTGCAGATGAAGCATGCGAAGGATGTGGCGGTCTAAAGGCTTCTGGTTGCGGTTTATTTTCTAGCTCTTCTTTAGCAGCTTGAATATAAAGTATAGCATCCATTAACTCTTCTTGAACATCATTTAAATAACCAGCTAGATCTTTATGACCACCAGTTCTTTCATCATGCAATGTTCTACCATACTTAGCATAGCCAACATCTGAACGTTTAACGAACTTATCGCAGACTCTTTCTACAACAGGATCTCTGAATAAAATAGTTTTACTTTTCATCTTTAACAAATGTTCCATTAACCATTTTACCAGTACGTTTAGATATTACCTTGTATGCTGCATCAATACACTCTTCAATTGTTGTACCACCAAGATGAGCCATGTTAGTTAGAACTACTACCATATCACCTATAGCATCGATAAATTCTTCATTATCGTTTTTAAGTACAGCTCTACCAAGTTCGCCAGCTTCTTCCATTAGTTTGCAAAACTGTGTTTTAGTATCGCCTTTAGTATATAAGCCTCTTTCACCAGCCCAGTCTCTAATCTTTTGAAACCTATCATCTTCAGTGTTATCATACCTCCAGTTTGCAGGCTTGCGTTGAGATAAAGACTTAATATATTCTGTAAACTCACTAGTGTCTTGCTTAAATAAGTTTGGTTTAAAATATTTAGCAAAAGCTTTATTGTATATGTAACATCTTTCCATTGTATATTGAGATGTTGTTACATTGTTCATTATCCATTCAATAGTATCTACATTGATTTCAAATGTTCCATGCATTGTTTCCCACGTTTTACCCATGTTGTCCATTAGTCTACCTTTTAATTTAGTTACTGGACATGGGAACGTAGATGTCTGCTCTGTCGCGTTTATGTGCATTGTATTAGATTTTATTTTATTAATATATAAATCTTTATATTTTTGTCTGTCAACCCTATAGCCGTAAGACAATTGAAGTTCTAACTCTCTGTCAGATATGTAATCAATATCTGTACTTTGATCTAGAACTTCTATCTCGTCTAAGTCATAGCCTTGTTGGTCAACAACTCTAGATATAAGATCACGTGTAACACCTATTTTTTTACCCGGTATATGGTATAAATAATAATTAATTTCATCCATATTTTCTAGCTCTTGATGTTAACGTATTTTGTTCAGGTAATTTATCATTGTATATGTGTAAGTTATGTGCGAAATGATAGTATGTACCCATGTCAATACCTGTTCTTTCACAAACTAAATTTTGTAACATACTGAAACAGTATTGATCATTACAAAAGCCATACCATAAATCATTAGATCGCATTACAACACACATATTTAATTTGCCTTTTACAACTGTAAATTGTACAGCATAAGTACAAGGCGTGTCTTTTCTATATTTATTTATTTCTTTACCATCATATATAGATATTGCAGCTTGCCTTGTATCAGGATTATTTTTTAATTGTGCAACAACTTTATCTAGCTGATGAGCTCTTTCCCATTGGTAACCATAGTTAGAATTAACTAATCTTTTAGGACCAAGAGCCATACGTTCCCATATAGCTGGAACTCTCCCGTATATCTCACCTAGTTTATCTACTGAGTCATCGCCTGATAAATACCACTGCCATTCAGCTTCGGCATATTCCATATTGAACGCACGTTTTTCATTATCTATCATGCGTTCCCATGGCCTTTCAATAGTAAAGCCTTGATTAAACATAGCTTTAGTACCTGCAAAGTCTACGCCTTCGTAAGGTATTGTGCCATAGTAAAAATCAAAAGCCTCACTAGCATTTTTAAATGTTAATTGTCTCATATAATTATTATCCATTGCCCTTCGTATTTTGTTTGTAATAATATCTATACATTTCAAATAGTTTAGGGTATATTTCTGTTCTACTATAATCTCCTGGGCTAATCATTTCTTTATTGTTTGCTACGATACGTATTTTCCAAGATCCAACATCAAAACCTGGTGTAGCGGCTAATACGCCTATTTTAATCCCGTGATTAACACACCATCTATAAGCTTCTTTATCTTCTTTAGTCCATTTAACTTCGTCAAACGTGAATTTTTTTAGTCCCAAGGCATTTGTTCTTCAAGGTCTGGCATCTCATGTGGTACAAAGCAACCTGATCTAGGTTCCCAAGTAAAATGAGCTTCAGCTCCGTTTTCACCTAAGTTTTGGAACTTACATTTAAGTACTTTAACTTTAGTTGTTTTAGCTTCATAATCTCTATGAACTAATAAACCGTGATAACTAGCATCGTACCATTCGCCGCCACCTTTAATATTATACATTGTTGGCTCTTCAATTTTACCATCTTGTGTCTTGTACATTTTGGTAGGATGTGCCACTATAAATACTAATACGTCATACTTTTTAGCAAACGTTTCTATCTTTGTTAAGTATTCCATAGTATATTTGTTGATGTCTTCAGTTGTACAATCAACGTCTCTTACTTTATTATATGGATCAATCACAAGGCATTTAATACCTTTTCGTTTAACAAGCTCTGCACCTTTGCGTAACACTGATTCTAATGTATATCTTTCCATATCTATGAAAAAGAAATTATCATTTACGTGTTGTGCAACCTGATTCCATTTAGAACCTCCTATATCGCCTTTGTTTGGCATATCGCCCCATACTTTACGCATTAACTTATGTGCGTGTAAATATGTAGGAGCATTTTCAGGAGATGCAAATGCAGTCTTCCAGCCATACTCTCTATTATAACCTACACACATTTGATCTACGAAGTCTGATTTACCTGAACTAGGTATACCAGTCACTGTAATAAATTGTTTAGTATATGTACTAAATATTTTATCAAAGTTATGTAGACCAACTGTAAAGCCACGTTTAAAACCATTACGCACAAAGTCTGTAACTTCATCTTCAATATCTCTAAACGTTGTAACGTTTTCAAGAGGTACTGGATGAGCTTGCTTTATACGTGACATTAGCTCTTTAGAGCTATGCTTTAGTAAATACTCGTTAGCATCTTTACAATCATCAAATGTAGCTATAAAACAAACTTCAGCACCTAGCCTACGTATTAATTCTTGCTGTAGTGCAATGCCTGGTGGATCATTATCAACAGCTATGATTATCTTTTTCTTATCTTCAAAGTAATCAATACAGTTATCTAAATAATCTAAGTTGTTTGTATTAAGCGTAGCACCATTAGGCACTGATATAGCATTTGTAATACCAGCTTCATGTAAAGCTAATACATCCATTTCGCCTTCAACTATAACACAGTCATCATGACCTACAATACTATCAATATTATAAAATACTTTTTCAGCTCCTTTGTATAGCTTAAAGTTCTTACGTCCATCTCTATATTTAATATTAGTTAGATTACCACCAACTAAATAATTAAATTGTATTGTATTTTCTTGCTTACCAGTTTGAGGCATAAACTCTTTACCAACACCAACTTTTAATTGTTTAAGTGTTTGCTCAGATATACCTCTAGTTTTAAACCAGTCTACAACTTTATCACCAAGTTGACCTACAGTTGTTTGTTGAGGTACAACATAATCACGTTCAGCTTTACCTTTACGTTTAAATGTGTGCAGTTGAAACGGCGTATCACAATTATGACACGTACCTATACCTCGTTCCCAATCGTAGCTAGCACACTTTTTCTTTTGGTTTTCAGGTCTACGTGTAGATGAACACAGGGGACAAGTCCCCTGCGTTTTACCTACGTCCAAGCCGTGCTGATTAAACTTATCGATTAAGAATCCATTTATTTCTTTATCTTCTACGTTCAATTATATTTAATTAAAATGGTAAATCTGGATCAGCAGCTACAGGCTGTGGTTGAGCTTGTGCTTGTGGTTGTGGTTGGTTTTCTCTTGGTGCAGGCTCTGGAAATTGTCCATTAGTCCATACAACTTTGCAATTACCTAAGTATGTCTTTGCTGTTTTAGCTTCTCTTTCTTCTTTAGTTTGATCAACTATAACAGGTCCTTGATTACCAAATTGATCTGGTTCATCATTCACTGTAATTGTTATTGGTAAGTATTTACCTTTTTTACCTACGATAATCTTATCTTTAGGTATTTCACTTAAGTTAATACTTGCTTTAATTATTCCTGCCATATTATAAGGTTTTATTTATAAAATAATTGTGAGGATCAAAACCCTCTGTTTTGTAGAACAAATCATATATTTCTGATGCTTTTTCAACTTTATTAAGTCCAGATACTAAAAAATCATCTGAGCAATCAAAAATACCAATTTGTCCTGTATTCTTATCTATGGCTATAAATATCATATCATAGCCAAATAAGTTCTTATATACAAAAGCTTGTGAATCGTAGTTATATTTCTTAGCTGACCAGTGGAACTTTTCTAAGTCTGCAGTAGTCTTTAAATCAATAACTAATTTTTCACTATGGTTAACTATATCAGCTTTACCTTTCCACCAGTTACCTGCTAATTGTGCGACACCTGGAACTTCAAACTCATTGCCATCGGCGTGTATAAAATCTCTACAAACTTTATTGTTCATCATCTTTTCAACTAATGCTTCGACTTTATCAACTTCATGTTGTAATAAACAAACTTCACCGTTTGTTATTTCTTTATACGCTTTTGTATTACGTGAGCTAGCTTCTACTATCTTGAAATTTTTAATTTTATCTGGTTCAAGAATAGCAGTGTGAAAATAGCCTCCTATAAGAAAGTGAGGAGCTGATGTAGTTGGATTTTTGAACTCTAGCGGGTTTGTCATTAGTGTACGTATATCTGAGTTAGATATAAACTGTCTACCATATTCACCATAGTAATGTTCATCGTCCTTCAACTTCTCTAATACTTCTTTTTTATTCTTCATAATGTTGCTAATTCCTGCTCTTGCGCTTTAGTTAAATTATATTTAGCCTTAATAGCGCTTAAATTACCACCGCTCTTAACATACTCTTTAGCTTTAATTAGCTGAGCTGTTGATATAGCTGCTTGTGTAACTGTTTGGTTTTTACCGTGTGTATTTGTAGCATCCGCATCTTGAGTATCATCAATCAAGAACAGATTACCTAGTGCATATTTCTTACCGTAAGAACTTGCTGCACCATATCGCTGTGGCATTTGCATACCTTTCTGATCTAAGTCAACACCCACAATAGCTATAGCATTTAAGCTGTCTTTGCCATCGGCTACTGTTGCTGTAACTTTTAATACAGGAGGCTCAAAACTAATTAAGTCTTCTTGTATTGTTACTGTTACATCTAGCTCCTTTAAAAAGGGTTTTGTAGCTTCGAGAATGTCTTCGGCAGATCGGAAATAATACTTGCCGAAAGAGTTGTATCTACTTTTTTTCGATTTAAACTCTTGTTGAATTTTGGATAATTTTTGGTATATTGTCATACTATTATAATTACACATTTATTTATTAATTTACAGATAGTCAAGCACTTGCGAGTGATCTACCGTGTCAATAAGCTTTTGTACAGCTTGCTTTTTAAGTTCAGAAACTCTTACATAATCAGACACACCTTGTATACCTAAGTCTGCTGCTATTTGTTTTGCAGATAACTTCTTACCTGTTAAACCATAGCTTTTAGCAAGCACATAAGCTTCATCGTCTGTTAAGTATTTATTTAATAAACTTACTAAATAAGCATTTAACAATTGCTCATTGTATGGATCTGACTTATCAGGTATTTGATAAGCCATATCTTCATTTTTTGGGTTAGCATCAACAGATAAAAATATAGAGTTAAAAAACATTTCAACCATTTTTTTATCTTTACCACCATCTTTACGCATCTCATTTAATTTATGCTCAGGTATACGCATTGTTCCTCTATTTTTATCAATAGCTCTACGTATTCCACCTCTTATACGCTTAGATAAAAAAGACTTTAACGTTTGTTCTACATCGTCAGATGCAGTTACTTTTTCCCAGTCTATTTTATTTACAGCTTTAATTAAGTTCACATGTCCTTCTTGGATTATATCCATAATGGACATAACTCCTGAAGCTTCTTGAGATGTAGCAAATTTGCGGCTTATGTTTTCAACTAATGGCATGAACTTTATTATTAGTTCATCACGGGTATAAAAAGAATATGGTTTATCTACAGGCATACTTAATTTTAAGTCTTCCTTATATCTAACATAATTCTGTATATTATATTTTTTCATGTTTATTATTTAACTCTTGTTTTTCTTCTCTGAGTTCTTCACCCATGTTTCTATGTATTGTTCTTGGTGTACAACCTAGAACTTTTGCTATTTTAGATATTGTGATAATTCCTTCATCATGTACCTGTAGCATAGCTTCGTAAATATCTTCTTGTTTTATTGCTTTGCCTCTACCTATTATTTGGCCTACAATACTTAATTTTTCAGTTACGCTAAGACCTGAACCATCTTTAAATACTATTTTACGTATTTTATTTTTAGGAGGTTGCTCAAGATCTTGTAAGTAAACATCGTTTATAATTTCTTTTAACATGTTGGCAGGTAAATTAAATGTAGTAAACCCATTAGGTTTATAAGTTATTACACTTGTTAGTTCAGAAAACTGTGTTTTATCCATGTCAGGGTTTAGATACCACAATACCAACAAATGCCATTTTAAAGATTTATAGGTATTTATCTTTGCCTTAGTGTTAAACAGACTGTAATAGCCGTAAGTACCGTCAGCATAATACCAACCCCAGTCATAGCTAGTTGTTGGTATATCTGGCGGATACCTACGATATACAATGCGCTTATCATTTAGATATTTCATAGCGCGATGTGACATTAGCCTTTTACTTTAATATCTTTAGGCCTATTGTCACACAATGTAGCCCAGTATAACTGGTGCTCATTCTTTAAACCTCTTTGATTTATTTCTTCATCAAGCCATTTTTGGCTATAATATAATATCCAATCAGAATTTTTCATAAGTTTCTTAAATGTTCTTTATATTTTAATAATTGTTTTCTTTTATCCATATTAACAAGACCAGTATCAATTGCTTCTTGAAATATTTCATTTTGTAATTCTTGCATTCTATACGCTACATATCTCTTATGAGATAAGCATCGTCTTTTTTTCATAAACTTTTCTATCATTTTATGTTGTTGAATAGTATATTGTTAGTTGCGTGATTTATCGCATCCTCAGACATAGTTGGCCATTTACAATGTAAAAGCTCATGTACGACATCAAAGTCTGTTAGAGGTCTTGTATGGCTTATAATACCAGATTTATTATTACTGTTAATAGCTATACCAACAAACTCTTTTAATTCAAGATCATCAGGATATGTAACTTGTTCAGTTCTAATAGCTTCTGTTGTTATATTCCAATCATCAAGCTCTAATATTTTTTTCCATTTTTGTATCATACCTACAAATGCCCGCACCTTGTGAGTGCGAGCTATTATTATCTTTTTCACATATTACTCATAATATTTGTCTAATAAAAGCTCAGCTACTTCCAAGCTTATCATATTATCTGCATATAATTGCCATATTAATTTTCTCATTGTATTATTCCTTGTTTTAATAAGTCTTGTGCTGTTCTGCATACTCTTGCATCCATTCAGCTATTTTACTGTTTACATCAGCATAGACACCAAACTTTTTAAAGTGTTCTTTTTGTTTTTTATCTAAAAATATTTTTGCTTCATACCTTTTCTTACTCATAATTTCTTAAACTTTTGTAATGTGGATGTCTGTAGCTACCAGCTTGTGTTCTTTGAAAGTAAGTAAAGGTAGCACGCTGACCTATGTAGTCATGAATGTTATCAAGCATGTTAGCAAGATCCTTGTAGTCATAGCCTTTGCCCGGTGGACAGCCGAACTCTATGCCTTCGTCATCTTGCATAATGAACTTACCAAGCGTGCCTTGTCGCTTACCTTTACCTATTTCATAGCCAATAATTGTGGCTTCTGTATCGTGAAAGTCTTTAAACTTCATAAGATCCCATGATCTTGTACCTTTGTACTTGCCTGAAGGCGTTCTGTACATAGAGCCTTCGTAACCTAGTTTAAGGTTTTTCTTGTGCATTACAACAGCATCGTCAAAATCAAGAACTAAATTATTATCTATAACCTGTAAACAAGCTTTATTTTTTAGAGATTGTTCAGCTAAAATAAATAAATATCTATCTGTATAAGTACCTATTGTCATACTAGCTACATCATATATATGATATTGTACTAGCTCAGCTGCTTCAGCTCTATCATTGTCAGTTGGTTTTTTCTTTCTAACAAGAGATATAATCTTTTCAAAGTCATCTTTTAGTCCGTGGTTGTACAGCTCGCCATCAAGCACAGCTGTAGGATTTTTCGCAAAGAACGGCTTTAAAGCTTGTTCTATGTGATCTACATTCATAAATCTGTTATTAGCACGAGAGAACGCGCCTTTTGCAGTAAATAAACAGCGTACGCCATCTAATTTTGGTTGAATGAATGCTGGATAATCTGCTTTGTCCTCATTGTATTTGTGAGCAAGCATTGCTTTAATATTTTCCACTTCCATTATTTAATTTTTCGTTTATTTTATCTATTTTTTTAAGTATCATAGCTGCTTTTTCATACTCTTCTTTGTCTTCAAAGATCATCATTATAGTTTGCAGCCTAGCTAGTTCGCCTACAAGTCTTTCTTCTTGATTTAAACCTAGCTCATCTTTGTATTTTTCTGCTGTTTTAGCTGATATAGTATATCCTTCATTATACAACTTTTGTATCTGTTCTGCATATTCTATATCTGATTGTTCTTGCTTTTCCATTATTTTATCAAATAATAGTTGAGCTAATTTTTCAATTGCATCTTCTTTCATATTAATATTATCTATTAGTTATCGTATTTAGTTTGTAAACTCTTCGTAATAAAAACCTTTTTGAAAGTTTTTACCTATAGATTTGTTAGAATAAACACATAAGTATGCTCTTCTTGGTTTGTCTGTTGTATTAGGTGAAGATCTGTGTACACAATTACCTTCTATTAATACTATATCACCAGTTTTAGGATATAATTTTATCCATTCGCCTTTGTCAAGCACTTCAATTGTGCCATTTTCATCAGTAAAATCATCTAAAACTAGCATACAGTTTATAGTTAATAGGCTTTTGTCATTAGGAAAAGGACCATATTGATTGTCATAATGAGGTTCAAAAGGCATATTAACGTCTTTATTTTTAACTACTATTTGATCATTAAACAAGTATGGTTTAGGTATGTATTTAGTAATTAAGTCATACATAAAGTTAGAAGTATATACAGAAAATAACATAGCATTTTCATGAGCACTTGCAACAGGTAAACTTGAAGCCATATCAATACCACCCCAATAAAAGCCAGATCCATTTTCTTTTGGTTGACCTAAATATGGTGTAGTTTTTCTTACAGCTTCTTCAGTATATCGTTGTAAATAGCTAATAGCCCAAGAAGGTATTATATTTTCTTCTATTTTATAATTCATATTGATTTTAACTTTTTAAGTCTTTTATGTTTTTCTGCATTACTTAATTCATTCCAATTACTTGGAGGTTGCCAATCAGGTATACTAGCTCTCATTGTAGCAAAAGCTATTCTTTCTTGGTATTTCACCGCCATGTCTGACAGTTCTTCGCCTTGTTTAGTTGATAGATCTCCTAACAACATAAACGCTTTCATCATATTTATATTATTCATACCACGAAAAGCCCGTACCTTTTGAGTACGAGCTAGTGTTACTTTCGTTACCTGCTGGTCGGGCCTATTCAGTAACTATCGTGGAAACTAAACTACTATTAACTAACTAACAGTCTGATTAATATCTTCTGATTCAGTAAATTCTTCCTTTAACCATTGCAGTTCTGCCATGTCAAAGCTGTAATCACTGTCTTCGTTCATAATTTCGTCATATATTTTTTCTGCTATTTCTGCAAATTCTTCTAGTAGTACATCATCAAAGTATATATCATCTAAAAAGTATTGATCTGCGTATAGTGTACAATGTCCGTTAGAATATCTTATCATTTCCATGATAGCTTCAGCTACATCAGAGTCGTAATAGTATACATCTTCAGATACACATATATTTTTCATATCATGTGTTACTACATATACAGAATAGCCATCAACAGTTGTTTCTTCAAATGCGTATACATCTGCGTTTAAAAAAGCATCTTCATCTATTTTTAAGCCATAATACTTTTTTACAGCTTCTATCATTTTTTCTTGTGTTGGTTCTTTTGATTCCATGTTAGTTAATTTAATTTAATATTGAGACAGTTAGTAAAATTGTATAGAGTAGTAGCGCTAAAACTGCCAATATTAGCGCTAAATCTCTTTTATCTTTATCCATTTGACTTGTTTATTTGTTTTATTGCGTATAATACAAGTCTTTTTAGTCTTTCAGCTCTATTCCAGATCAAAATTCTGTTGTTTCTTTCAAATTCAACTTTTTTACCATTCCAGTTTATAGACTTTTCAATTGTTTTATATTGTGGATTTAGTTGATAACAAGTATATATTCCACCGTTTTTGTTTAGTAGATTTTTTCTGATATAACCTGTTTTGTGTTCAGATATACAGTCACCTGTCGGTAATGTAAAGCAAGTTGTACCTCTTTTTATTTGAGATGGACTTGATGTGTCTTTAGCACCTAATGCTTTCAATGTTTCTATTGCTAGTTTTTCTTCGTTCATATTTATTTATTTATTAACCAATCACCCCATATAATATCTTTCTGAGTAAGATCGTGATACCATACATCACCAAATGTACAGATAGATCTTATCTGATCGATAGTTAAGTCAGAATAATTGTCTTTGGTTTTAAGTTTATCAAATAGCCAGTTTACAGATTCATACTCTTCAGCATTTTCTTTCATCTTAGCTTTGATATGTGGTTTTAATTTATCGTATATCATATTTATATTATCCTATAGTGTTCGTATTTAGTTTGTAATTTGTTTTTTAGTCATAGATTTTACTTTGTCTATTAACTCTTTTGATATATTAGTATAGAAACCAGGTGCAAATATACATCTTTTACCATCTTTTTCCATCTCTAATATATCTCTTTCAACTTGAGCTACATAAAATTGTAGTGCGTCTATTATAAGGTTAGACTCCATTCCATTAAATTTTTTCATTATTTCAAGTTTTTTAGTAGTTTATGAATTATTTTACCATGATTTTCATGATAAAACTCGAACCATTCGTCTTCAAATAGCTCTAAACCTGCTTGAGTTAAGTATTCTGTTGAGTCAAACACATAGTGATCATTCATTTCATCACAAACTGCCTGAAATATTAAGTCATATATGTGACCATCTAAATTTTCTACTATTGTTTCAACGGTTTTGTCTACATCTGCATGAGAAAAAGGATTTTTATAAAAGTTTTCACCTTTGAATTCAAGTTGATGTTCAGCTATTGCTCTAGCTGTAGACTCACTACATGGGTGAGTTCTGTTATCTTGAACTTTTTTAGCTTGAATATCTAAAGCTCTTTGGTATTCTTTTGTTTGTCTAATTTCATTAAGCGTTCTTTGTTTTGCCATTTTTATTAGATTTTAATTGATTATATGCCTTTTTTAACTCGGCAATTTGAGTTTGACACTTTCTTATTTGATCTTTATTACCTCTTTCTTGATAGAATTGTGTCCAAGAATACAAGTTTTGTAATTGTTTGGTAATTGTTTGTTGTTGTTTACTCATACCACGAAAAGCCCATACCTTGTGAGTATGAGCTGAAAAGAGATAGCAGACTGTTTTATTCTTTACCTTCTTGACTATCGTTTCGTGAGAAAGAGATTGTAGACTGGTACTTAACTAGTATGATGCTTTATCTACACTTTCTTGCGCTCTTATGATTCCTGTAGAGTAACAATGCCATCGAGCATCCGCAAACCAGTAAGTCTCCTTCATTTTTGTTGTTTGTCAACTTTTACCTTAACATAGTACCATAACCTTTACGTCTAGTTAGTTTTGCTATTGCTATAGCATCTTTACGACTAAGTATTTGTATACTATTGCCAGTTTTATGGTTGATAACTGGAGCGCAACCATAACGCTCGACGGTAGAACATGGTACACATGTACTATAACCGTACTTAATTCTTACTGGATGTAGCTCTTCGCCACAATTACATGCTTTTGTTTGATTTGTTGTTGTATTCATGTATATATTATCCAATAGAAATCGTATTTAGTCTGTAACAAATGTTAAACCTTTGTAGTTAAACCATGCTTTTTTTTCGTATGGTACATCATTTATAGTATAACCTCTATACATTTTGCCATCTAGTTTAATAAGTGATCTGTCACTTGGGTAAAATTTAATTGTTTTCATTAGTTTTATTTAGTTTGTAATTTCTAATATTATTTCTTCATATATATAATCTTGAATTATTTCTGTATATTTTTCTTTACAGTCTGTTTCTTTATTAAATGGAAACTTGTTTTTTATTTCTTTAATTAAATTTTTCATTTTTGTTAAAGTTTAGTATTAATTGTCTTACTTCTTTACCTAGTTCTTGGTCATTAGGACATTTTATAGCTAGTTCTTTTATCATTAGAAACATTATTGCTTTTAATGTTTTATCATCTTCAAACTCACTAGTAGTGATGTTATCCAAAGTATTCCACTCGTGTCCTCTATTAATTACTCCCATTTTCTAAATCTATTATTAGTTCACCTTCATATATTTTTCTTGCTTGGCTTAGTGCATAAGTCCACTTCTGCCATTCTGTTCCACATTTCTGTGTCCAACCGTAGATACCATCCTGTATATCATTAGCGATTGCTTCAATTGCTTGTTGTTCTGTCATATTATTATTTTAAATCTTCGTTAGTCATTGGTTGAAATAGTTCACTTCTCATATACTTTACTATTTTTATAGTCATTTCATTGAATAAATCCATATAAGCATCGTTAGTTTCTGGAAAGTTTTCATGTTCTTGTAGTTCATATTCTAACTCATTAGCTAGTTTTTCATATAGTGAGTCAACTACTCTCCAAGTAATTTCGTCTTTTTCTTCGTTAGTTAGTTTCATATTATTTAAATATTGGTAATATTACTTGCATGAATACTTCTTTTAATACTATGGCCATTGTAGGTATCCATATAGCTAAGAATATAGTAGTCATAATAGTAGCATATATTTTTAACATTTTTTCTTCGACCGCTTTGATCGCTATTAATTTAATTGCTTTAATCATTGTTGTTTAATTTAGTTAGTAATTCGTCTATTTCTTCATAGTTGAAAGTAGAATAGACTTTGTCTACTTCCGACTGTACATAGTTGTACGTAAATTCTTTGATAGGTTTACCGAAGAGAGATGTGATAAGTTCACGTGGTGACCAACCGTACTGAGATTTGTACTTGTTGTAGATTTGTAGCTTAGCGTCGCCATCACCATAATCAATTATTGTTAAGTTATCTGTTTGTATATATTTCATATTATTATTATCCATCTCTCGTCGTATTTAGTCTGTAACTCTTAATATTGAGTCTACTTTTATTAATCTTTTTTCAGTTTGCTTTAGCCAATAGTAGTAATATTGAGCTACATCTTCATCTAATATTCCATTATCTACATCTTGTTGTAGCCAATCAGTCATATCTTGTATATTAATTATACACTCACTTATGTGTACTAGTGTACCATCTTTTTTAATTTCATTTGGAGTGAGCATATTACCCACTAATCCAACAGTTAATATTAGTTTATTCATAAGTTTTTATTTAATCGAGTTTTTTAAATTCTTACATGCTTCAAGTTTTTCCTGCAACTCATCCAAGTTGGTATAAATGTGGACTTGCTTTAAATTAGAATCTATTAATGCTTCTAAGTGCTCCTGCATGTGGTCTAGAGCAACCTCTAGTACATTTCTTTCTAACTCACTCATAACGGTGATACCATATTTTTTCATAGTTATTTATTTTAAGTATTTATTATTATTAATCATCTCATCGTGACACCATTGTTTTTCGTTTTCACCGAGTTGATGGTAGTGCATGTCAAATTCTGACATAGCTATTTTATCTATTGTAGTATTTAAATTATTCATAATATTTCATTTAATAGTTCATAAACATCATCTTGTTGTGATTTACTTAGTGTCATAAAAACACCGTTAGCTTCACCAGAATAATTTAGAACGTGGTTTATACATTGTTGAGTCATTTCTGCTTGATGAACAGTTTTGTCCATTTCTGCGAAGGCTTTTGACCAAGACCAGTTTGAAGGATTATTAGGATTATACATAGTTATTTATTTTAATTAGTTTATATTATTATCGACACTTTGTCGTTTTTAGTTAGTAATAAAAAGAAGTGTAAGAGTAGTTTCGCCGTCCAGACTCTATTAGTGGTTTGCATTTAAGCCGGTCACTTCTTATATATTTGTAACTGAGTGAGAAATCGAATCTCACTTACAACCATTTCAGTTATGTGCTGAGTCATGTGCTCGTTATATTTATACTCTCTAAGGTATGACTATCGACTAAGAGTTTATTTTGAGTGTAATAACTAAGACTTACGTTGTTCACAGCTTAGAGCGATCTTTCGACTTATTTACATTACTACTAGTTTATATTACTCAGACACTAAATGATCTAAGATTTCACTATATTCTCTGCAGAATTTTGGAACAGTATTTGAATTAGTGTATGACTTGTATTGTTGAAAACATGGCATACTTTCAAACTTTTCTTGAAATGTTGAGTAGATTTCGTCATGGTCATAAGTAAACTTATAGCCTTTTTTGTTAGTGAAAGTGATTATAGTATTTGTACCTAGTAATGATTTTCTGATTACAAATCTTTTTGTTGTTAGTTTATTAGTTTTCATATTTATTTTATTTTATTTATTTATATTTAGTTTAGTTTATATTATTATTATCTATTTAAGTTCGTTTTTAGTTTGTATTATTTTTGATGTATTAGTTGTGTATTTAAAGTTTTGTTAAAAGTAATATTATTTGTATAATATTGTAAAGATTTTTTTAATGAGTTTAAATTAATGTAAGTATAAGATTTATATTTTATAATTTGAGAAATGTCTATTTTGTGAAAATAAGAGGGTAAATTATGAGGTTGAAAGGGAATATAAGTTTGATTATTTAATTTTAAAATATGTAGTGAATTTGTTTTTAATTTATTAGTCATTGTTAATAGTTTAATTGATTTATATATATTATCTAATTTACTTCGTAATTACTTTGTATTAAATTCCATTAAATGAAATATAATTTATAATTCCATAAGTTATAATATTATAAGTTATTAAAGTTAATATTGTTGTTAAAAATAGTATTGAAATATAGTTTAAAGTTTTCATTTTTAGTTAGTTTTAAAAGGTGTATATTAGTTTATTAGTTAGTTTTGTTGAGGAGGTACAACACATGTCCTCTCTATTATTTACAATAGTGAATGTAATAATTAGTTTATATTTTAATTGTTAGATTTTAGTTATTGTGTATATTGAGTTATATATGTCTATGTCAATATCTTCTAAGAAATCAATGAAGTCTTGAGTAAGATGAGGGGAATTATTATATTGATAAGTTGGTTCATCTGAGTTATGTTGATAGATCTCAAATTGATAGTTAAAATTATTATTGTTATTATTATTAGTCATTGTAAGTAGATTAATTATTTATATATATATTATCTATATGGCATCGTAATTAGTTTGTGAAATAGTAAAAGTGTAAACGTAAAATGTAATGCAAAATATTATTGCGAAATGTCATATATATGCAAAATGTTAAATCAAAATGTACGGGACCCGCAAAATGAAAACGTGTTTTACATTACAAATACAAAATAATATTGTGGGGGAGCAACACTTTACTTCTATATTTCTTACAATAGTGTGACATTAGCCTTATAAGTAGTATAATAAGGGGCAATTGTCACTATAATAACAGGTAAATTTGCAAAAATACCTGTGAATAACTATATTATACGATAAACAAGCGATAATATGGCAATAATATACACATATCCCCGAAAAGAATCGCCAAATAAAAATGATTTGGTAGTAATTACCGACTCTCAGGCTACAGATCCAAAGTTCAAGACTAAATCTGCTACATTAGAGAGCTTAGGGGACGCTGGTATCGATAAAAATTTTGTATATACGCAGAGTGTACCTGCTATTCAGTGGACGGTTTTTCATAATTTAAACAAATACCCGGCAGTGTCAGTAGTAAACTCAGCAAAAGAAGTAGTTATAGGTGACGTAGAGTACCTAAACTTAGACAATGTAAGAATAACCTTTACTGCAGCCTTTTCAGGGCAAGCATATTTTAACTAAACAACTAACAATGGCAATAAATTTTTTAAATAATATAGATCTTAACGGTAATCAACTGTTAAACGCTAGATTGCAAGTTTTAGCATCAGACCCTGGAAGTGCAAACTCAGGAGATATTATATATAACTCATCATCGAACGTATTTAAATACTACAACGGTACAGCATGGGTAGACCCATCAACTGGTAGTTATACTAGCTGGACAACAGGTGCAGATAGTGGAACGGCTCAAGATATTACCGACGGAGAAACATTAAACCTTGCTGGTGGTACTGGAATAACTACTTCTGTAGCATCACAAGCAGGAGGTGCAAAAACTACTTTTACACTAGATAATACAGCGGTAACAGCTGGTTCATATACACTAGCAAATATTACGGTAGATGCTCAAGGTAGAATTACATCAGCTGCTAGTGGTACTGCTGGTGGTATGACAGACTGGGATATAACTGTAAATGGAGTTTCAGATACAGTAACTAATGGTCAAGCTGTAAGTCTTAGCAATGTTACGGCAAGTGGTGAAAGTATAGATTTTACAAGACAATCTGCAAGAACTTATTTAGTAGGCGCTAAATATACTGCAGGTTCTTCAAACGGTGGTACTGGATCAGCTAACATTATAACTGCAGCTGGTTCTGGTAGTGGTTGGTTTGGTAGTGGTTTATTTTTAGCTACAAACACAACGGGTACTGGAGGTGCTTCTGCAGCTGCGCAGAGATGGAGTATAGGTACTTTTCCAATAACTAGATGGGGTGCTGCAGATGCAAATCTTAACATGAATACTAATAAGATTATAAATGTTGTAGATCCAACTAGTGCTCAAGATGCTGCTACTAAAAACTATGTTGATACAAATATAGTTGGCAACTTAGTATTTCAAGGTGGTTATAACGCTGCTACTAATACGCCAGATCTTGATTCAAGTCCATCTTCTAGTATTAAAAAAGGTTGGGCATATGTTGTAACAGATCCTGGTAGTTTCTTTACTGAAACTGTTGAAGTAGGTGACTTCTTAATAGCACAGCAAGATGCACCAACTACATTATCTAACTGGGTAACTGTTCAGAATAATATAGGTTTAGCAACAACAACTACACCAGGTATAGCAAGTTTTGCCGCTGCTAACTTTGATGTTAGTGCAGCAGGTGCAGTTACACTTGCTGATACAGGCGTAACAGCAGCTACTTATGGAAGCGCTTCGACAGTACCAAGAATTGCAGTAAATGCTAAAGGTCAAATAACAGCTGCCCAAAACGATTCAATATCAATATCTCATACAGCTGTTACAGATTTTGATACAGAGGTAGATGCTAGAATAACAGATAGAGAGTTTGCTGGTAATAACTCAGGCTCTGGTACATCTCACGTGTTTACTCACAACTTAGGCAGTGATGATGTAATGGTTCAAATAGTAGATAGAAATACTGGTGAAACAGTATTTGCTAAAGTAGATAGAACTAGCACAAACGCAGTAACAGTTACTACGGCAAGCAGTTTAGCAGCTGGAGACATAAGAGCTTTAATAACAAAAATAGGATAATAAAATTAAATGGCAATAATATTTAAAGACGCTATAAACGTAACAGGGAACAGTGAAATAAATGGCACGTTAACTGTTAGCACAGTTAATGCTCAAAGTGCTACTTTTTCAGATACGGTATATTTTGAAGCCGATGTAGATTTTAATGATGCAAGTGTTGAAGGACTAAGTGCTGGAGACGTTGGACTTAGTGGTGGTATAAGCGGAAATAGAACTGTTTATGCACCAGGATCAAGTTCTGGAAGTTTTGTACAAAAAGCTGTGACCTTAAGTAATGGCATAGTTACTAGCTGGGCCACTTAATAATTAAATATAATAATATGAAATATAGAGATAAACAAAGATTTTTAGAAAAAGAAGATTTAGAAAAAGTAAAAGTACTTCAAACTAGATTAAGAGAAGTTACTCAAACAATGGCTGCTGTAACTGTAGCTTATGAAAAACAAAAGAAAGAGCTATTAAAAATGTTTGAAGAAGAAGCTAACTTAAAAAAGTTTCTTGAAAAAAAGTATGGCGATGTTAGTATAGATGTCAATGATGGATCTATAAAAGCAAACAATGTACACGATCACCCAGAAGTAGATATGCATGATCCAAGTAAAGGATTAGATTCAGGATCTGGTAGTGGTTCAGGAGAGGGAGCTAACTGGGGAGGATGATACCTAAAATAATTCACCAGCTTTGGATAGGTCCAGATCCTATGCCTGAGCACTGTGTAGAGTTCTGTAAAGAAATGAAAGACATGAACCCAGAATTTGAATATAAGCTTTGGGGCAATGAAGTATTAAAAGAGTTTAATGATGATAAGTATTTATATTCTTATTTAGAAATGAACTCAGGTATACCTATAGCTTTTATTTGTGATAGAATAAGATTACTACTTTTAAAAAAGTATGGAGGTATATATTTAGATGTTGATTGTAAACCTATAAAACCTTTTAGTTTTATATTTGATAAACTAACTGATCAACATTGTTTCTTTGCCGGTATGAAAAGAACTCAAAATCACCACACGTTGATAGACTGTGCTATATATGGAGCAACAGTAAATAGTAGAGTTATAGATGATTGTTTAAGCACATACGAAGATTTAAATTTTGCAAATGGAGGACATTTGTTTAATAATAAGATAATAGAAACCATGGAACCAGACGTAGCGCTATTTGGCTATGAATATTTTTATAACTGGGAAGTAACAGATAAAACGGTTTTGTTACATGATATAGCTGACACTAGATTATTTAGCTGGGTTCCTGAAGATAAACTACCGCCTGAACGTAGAAAAAAAAAGAAATAATAAAATTGTAAAATAAATGCCTTTATTTCAAACATATCCTTTAAAAACTTCATATAGTGGTAATGACATACTAGTCATAACAGACACTGATATAGATCCTAACACTAGTAAACCTATAGATGAAACTAAATCACTTAGATTATCTACATTGGTAAATGCTGCTAGTGGAGGTTTAACTTTGACTACCACAGGAACTTCAGGTGCTGCTACATTTGATACTAATACAAAAGTATTAAATATACCTGTATATACAGCTGACACTAACACTACTTACGATTTAAACGTTCCATCAACTGGTATATTAAGATTAACAGGAAGTGATGGTACTACTGATAATGTTTCATTTTCTGGTACTGGTGGTATAACAATAACTGCTTTAGCTGCTAACAATATAGCTATAGACGGATCCGGCATATCAGGTGGCGTTGCTCAAGTAACTGCCGCTTCACCAGCTGCTTCAGCAGGAACCCCATTAGTAGTTACTCCTACAACTGGTAATGTTACTGTACAGTCAAGAGCTTATGCCGGTGGAAGTAATGTAGGTCACGTTCCATCAGGTGGTACATCTACTACGTTTTTAAGAGGTGATGGTAACTTTGCAACGGTAGTAACATCTACACCTGCATTTAGTCCTGTACCATTATACATGGCTGGAGTAACTACACCAATTAGCACGACACAAACATATTTGTTACAATGGTATAGCACTGTTAAGATGTCACCTACAAGGATTAAATTATTTTTTCCAACCGCAAACAGTGAAGATATTAGTATTGGTTTATACAAAGCTACTCTTGATCCACTAGATGGAAACTTATATGCAAGTGTAGTTAACCACAATATTGGCACTACAAATGGTTTTCAAGATATTGCATTAACTCAAGAAAGTGGACAAAGTGATATTGAAGTAGGACAGGCAATAGGCATGGTTTTGTCAATAAAAGGTGGAGGCGGTGGTGACACTTTATTATCTGTAAATGGAATTTTAGATCTTAAAGTTGGACAAGTATCTACAACTCAAGCCTATATATCATCTAGTTTCCCTGCAAATATAAGTAGTTTTACTACTGGATTTGGAACTACTAAAGTAAGACCAGCGTTGCTTCTTTATTAAAATATTAAATAACCGAACTATCAAGTGATAGTATATATATGAACTATTACGATGATACAGACCCATTAATACTTGAACACGGAACCTCACTAGATCCATATATATTTGGATTTGCTTTAGGAGCCTTATTCATTTTATTAATACACAAATATATATATAACAACCAATAATAACTAAAAATAAAACCATGACGTTTTTATATACCCGCACTAATACGTGGACTAGTGCACCACAACCAAATGAAGAAACCATTAAACTATGGGAACATATTACACAGAAGAAAAACTGGAGAATTGTTCAATTACCTAATGGATTTTTACAAACCGAATACAAACATATAAACTCTGATGAATGGATTGATGTTACTAGAAGAGAAACGATTGATGGCGCTGAAAAAGCTATTGATGCTTCGATAGAACATTATACTAAAAAATTAGAATTTACCAAAGGACCGAAAGTAATTAAAACCTTCGAGTAAAGTATTCACAACAATTATATCAAATTAAATTAAATGCAAGAATTAAAGTTAGTTAAAAACCTGACTTTTGGCGATTATGCTAGAAGTCAGGTATTAACTGGCGTTGAAAAGCTAACCAACGCGGTAGGCTCAACGCTAGGAGCAAGTGGTAAATGTGTCATATTAGAAGATGGCAATGGAGTACCACAAATAACAAAAGATGGAGTAAGTGTAGCTAATGCTATTACGCTACAAGATCCTATTGAAAATATTGGGGCAACACTAATTAAGCAAGCAGCTCAAAGAACAGTATCAGATGCTGGTGATGGAACTACTACAGCTACAGTATTAGCTAAAGCTATATTAGATGAAGCTCAATCGCACTCTTTGTTAGACGATGAAAGAGGTATGAAAGAAGGAATTAACAAGGGAGTTGCTAAAGTTTTAGAGTATATAACTAAAAACTCTAAAAAAGTAACTGGTAAAAAAATTAATCAAGTAGCTACTATATCTGCTAATAATGATAAAGAGCTTGGTGAGATTATAGGTAAAGCCTTTAAAATGGTTGATGAAACAGGTATTGTTATGATGGAAACTAATGAACAACCTGAAACAGTAGTTGAGTTGATAGAGGGAGTACAGTATGATCAAGCCTTGAAAAATAACCATTTTATTACCCACAAAGAAAAAGGAACGGCTGAGTTAGATAATCCGCTCGTGCTCATCGTTGAGTCACAAATAACCAACATAAGGAAAATTCAGTCGATCCTTGAATATGTAATTAAAAATGGTAAAAGCTTACTTATCATAGCAGATGTAGATCCACAAGTAATATCTGCCTTAGCTATGAATAAAATGAAAGGCAATATTAAAGTCAACGTAATAGATGCACCAGTATACGGAATAAGTAAAAAAGATATACTAGAAGATCTATGCTCAGTTACTGGAGCTAAACTTATTAATGAAGATCTTGGTGACGACATGGACCTTATACAGCCTGAATTTTTAGGTTCTTGTATTAAGTCAGTTACTAATCATGAGGAAACTATATTAAGGGTAGATTTATCTGACAAACCTAAGGTAAAAGAAACTATAGATTTGTTAGAAGATCAAATTAAAAATACTAAAAATCCTAATATAATAATTAGATTAGAAAAGAGATTAGCTAAATTAAATGCTAAAGTAGCTACTGTAAAAGTAGGTGCTAACTCTGAGGTTGAATTAAAAGAAAAGAAAGATAGGGTAGAAGATGCTATTTGTGCTACAAAAGCCGCGATTAAACAAGGTATAGTACCGGGCGGTGGTATTGCTTTATTAAACGCTAGCATGCATTTAAAACCAGAGTCAATAGGTGAAGAAGTATTGTATCAAGCGATACGAAAGCCATATGAACTTATACTAGACAATGCAGGCGTAAAGGAATATGTTGATCCAGATGAAGAAGGTAGAGGACTAGATGTGGTTACAGGAAAAACGGTGGATATGGTTAAAGCCGGAATTATTGATCCTTTACTGGTTACTAAAAGCGCTTTAATTAACGCGGCTTCAGTAGCAACAACTATATTATCAACTGATTGTGTAATTAATAATATAAGAGCATGAAAGCAGTAGGTAAGTATATAGTTATAGAGCAAATAAAAGAAGTTGACGTTAGAACCAAAGGTGGTTTAATTTTAGCTGAAAAGCAAAGAGAAGACGTTAGATACAGAAGAGCTAAGGTTATTAAACCTGGCTCTGAGGTAGAAGTATTAAAAACAGGTGATGAAATTTATTACGATAAAGCAGCTGGATTTAATATTGAAATAAACAAAGAACAATATAAGGTTATTAAAGAACACGATGTTGTAGTTATATTATGAGAAAATTAACCTCATCGGACTTAAAAGATCTTAAACTTTTAAAACATTACAGAATAGTACGTAAATGGGCGTGTAAAACATGTAATCTTAAAGATGCGGACCTTGAGTTATTAATATATCTTGACGCTATTGAGTTCTTTACAAAAGATGATTTTAAAAAAGGTACTTACTCTTATAGCTGGGATAACAGGCGCTGGAACAGATTATTGAGACAAGGGTGGATTATAGTGTGGAGAGAACGAAATCGCACAACCCAAAAATATCATATATATAAAGTTTCCTATAAGTGCAAACAGCTAATAAGTAGAATGTATCGTATTATGTTAGGTGAAGAAAATATGCCTACTAAAATATTAGATAAAAATAACAAGTATAGTTATAAGGTTACGGCCACAGCTATAAGATATGCAAACAAAGATAAATTAAAATAATGGGAGTACCAGGAAAAACAAGAGGCCACTCTATAGATATAGTTCTAGGTGGTAGTAGAAAAAATAGAACCACGATGGCAGGGTTTAATAAGGCCCTAGTAAACGAAGCTAAAGATCCTAATACAGATATGAATGAAGGATTTAAAAAAGCAGTTTTAAGTTCTACAGCTGTTAACAGAGCTGGAACACCAACACGTATGATGAACAATAACATGATGAATCAAACTGATATGGGTCAAATGCCTTTTCAGAATAATGCTATCATGAACGCTCAAGGTATGAAGCAAATGGATATGAGTGTAAATCCAAATATACCAGGAACTTTACCAGGAAGTGGTAATGTACCAGGAAACCAAATGATACCAAATCCAGTGGCAAGGATAGAAGGAGATAATCCAAAATTTAAAGGAACTATGCTACCAGAACTAGATGTTGAATATAATCCAAGTGGTAGTGGTAAATCTTATAACGCGTCTACAGGAGAGGAAAGAGACTCTACTCAAGCCGAAATGGACGAGCAGAGAAAAGATCTTCAAAGTAGAGGAGAAGGAAGAGTAACTACTTCTTATGTAAATCCAAATACTGGACAAAAAGAAAAACTAGGAAGCATTATTAAAGCTTCATTTTAAAATATAAAAAATGTCAGGAAAAGATATAAGCCCAAAGCAAAAACCATTAGGCGAAAGAAAAATGGTTTCTAGAAATGAAACAATTAAAACAACTTTAAAAATTGACAACTGTGAGTACAAAGGAAACGCAGTATTAAACGCTAACAAATAATGGGTATAGAAGATTTAAAGCTGTATTGTTTAAATATAACATCAGCTACGGTTGTTAGTTTAGGTTGGCTAGAGCCTGTGTTATCTATACTATTGTTATTAACAACATTAGGGTATACTGCTCATAAGTGGTATTTATTAAAAAATAAGTAATGAATAAATTCAAGAAGAGGAGAGATATTAGCACCATGGTGAACATGGTAGGTAAATTAAAAAATCCAGCTGATGAAACTATGGCTAACTTAAAATCTATAGAAGACATGTTAGCTAGTGATGAAAAAGGTGGTTATATAATTCCACCTATTAGCTCTAATATCAGTGCGTATGAACCCGATAAAGTAAAAGATGTTAAGAAAAAAGATAACTCATTAAGTGAAGAGCAAAAGAAAACATTAGAAGGAGCAATAGAAACTGGTGATAAAAAAGCGATTAGAAAATCTGGCGCTGCTGGTAAATATAAAAGAGCAGCTAAGCAAGACTTAAAAGCAAAGCAAAATCAAGATATAGATAAAGCTTCTGAAACTTTAAAGTTTATAGGAGAAACGACTAGATTAAATCCAGAAGCATGAGAAATATTAATGAAATAATTATTCACTGTTCAGCTACAAGAGAAGGCCAAGATATAAGTGTAGATACAATAAAAAAATGGCACGTTGAAGGTCGCGGCTGGTCAGACATAGGCTATCATTTCTATATCGATATAAATGGAGATATACAAAAAGGTAGAGATATAGCCAAAATCGGGGCTCATTGTTCAGGGCATAATCGTAATTCTATAGGAATATGCTATTGCGGAGGCGTTGAAGAAGACGGTAAGACCCCGAAAGATACTAGAACACCAGAACAAAAAGAAGGTCTCTTACATGTCATTAAAACATTAAAGGCAATGTACCCAGAGGCTGTTATTTATTCACACAATGAGTTTGCTAATAAAGCATGCCCATCATTTGACGCAACTAATGAGTACAAAGATCTCTGAAAATACAAACATACAACTTGACTTAAAAACTGTAGTAGCAATAATAATGGTTACAGCCTCTTTTGTAGGTATGTATTATACATTGCAAGCAGATATTGAAGAAGCTAAAAAATTACCACCTGTAGAAGTCACTCGTTTAGAGTATGAGTTAAAAGAAGAGTGGAACGAAAAAATGATTAATCAGCTAATAGATCAAGTAGATATGCTAGAACAAACTCAAGATATATTAAAAGAAGAAATTAGTATAACTGCTAGTATGATTAAAGATGGTACCGAGGCTGATGGTAAGCTAGAAGAACTCAATAGGCAGTTAGAAGAATTACAAAACAAAAAGCCTAGTACTAGAGTTATAGTCAAAGAAGTTAAAGTGGATAAAAAAGGTAGAAAACTTTAAATCATGAGCAAGAAAAATAAAGAGAAAAAAGTTAAACATAAAAAACTAAAAGAAGTAGTAGAACAACTTAAAGGAGCTGTTAAAGCTCATGGTAATCAAGCAGATATTGTCGAAGAGCATATAGAAGATATGGAAGGTGGCAGCATGGCTGCTAAAATTAAAAGAACTAAAATATCTGGTCCTTGTAAAGCTGCTGCTAAAAAGAAATTTAAAGTATGGCCTTCAGCTTATGCTAGTGGTTGGGGTGTTAGATGTACTAGAGCTGGCGGCCCTAGCAAAATGGGTAGATCTAAAAAGAAAAAATGAAATGGCAAAGAAAAGACCTGAGTGGAAAGACAGCGAATACGCAGATGCTAAAGGAAAGTTTAAAGAGTTGTCATGTGGCGATTTAGCCAGCTGGTTAATTAAATCTAGAAAAGGAAATAAAAAAGCTATTGTTGGTTCATTAAATCAACAAATAGTTTTTAATAGAAAAAAGAATCCTAGCTATGCTAAAAAAATGAAGTGTGCTAGAAACGCAGCTATGAAAAAACTAGGTAATGGTAAAAAAGATTAAAGGTGGTGGTACCAAAAAAGTCTGTCTACCTGCTAGCAAGGTAAGATCAATGAGCAAAGCTGAAAGAGATGCTGTTGTTAGAGCTAAAAAATCCGCTGCTTCACAGGGTAAATATAAAAGATCTAGCAAGAGTTTTGTTAAAGGAGCTCGCAAAAAAGGTGCCACACTTAGAGACTGGTTTGAAAAAGAAAACTGGATTAATGTTGCTACAGGTGAACCTTGTGGCGCTTCATCTAAAAAGAAAAAGAAGTAATGGCTGTAGATAAAAAAACACTCAAGTGTAACAAACCTAGAAAAACACCTGATCACAAGACTAAATCTCATATAGTAAAAGCTTGTGCCGGAGGTAAAGAAAAGATTATTAGATTTGGTCAACAAGGCAAAAAAGTTAATACATTGTCTGGTACAGCTGGAAAACCTAAAGCTGGGGAGTCTGCACGTATGAAAGCTAAAAGAAAAAGCTTTAAAGCAAGACATGCTAAAAACATAGCTAAAGGTAAAATGTCAGCAGCATATTGGGCAGATAAAGTTAAATGGTAATGAAAGATAGAGGACTTGGCGACACAATTGAAAGATTTACAACTGCTACAGGTATAAAGCGTATAGCTGAGATGATACCTGGCGGTTGTGGTTGTGACGATAGGAAAGATTGGTTTAACAAAAACTTTCCTTATAATAATAAAAATAATAGAGTAAAATACGATTAATGGCTTTTAAAATGAGACCACCATATGTGGTAGATAACACACCAGTGTATCACAAAGCAGAACCACCTAATGTTATGGGTAGGGCTCATAAAAACGGAGCTATAACAATAGACTTAGATATTCAAGCTGATAGCAAAGAGTATGACAAAGTGCGAAAGCATGAGGACGTACATGTTGATCAATTTAAGTTATTTGAAAAAACTAATGGTAAGCAAGGTTTAAATTATACCGCAGATACCGTTACTTGGAACGGGGAAGTTTACCCTAGAAAAAATGGAAAAATAAAATACAATGGAAAATGGATGATCGATGGTCACCCTAGTTTTCCTTGGGAAAAAGAAGCATATAATAACGAAAAATAAAAATCATGCCTGGTAAAGCAATAACATACAAAAAAGAGTTTGAAGCCATAACTAAAAGGGTTGAAACTATGGCAACAAAAACTTATAAAGAAGCTTATAAGGATGCCGACAAAAGTAAATATAAAACTTTTGCAGACTTTGAAAAAGCTGCTAAAGCTTACAACACTAAAAAATACGGAACTACAGAGCCAACAAAAACTGCTAAAGAAAAAGGAATAAGTAAAGCAGAGCTTGCTAAAACTAAATCTGATAGTAAAGTAAAAATGGAAACAATAAAAGCTAAACCAATAGCACCTGTTAAGCCATCAGCTCCTAAAGCTAAGTCTGCTATAGATAAAGCTGAAGACGCTGTTAAAGCTGGAGATGCTAAAGGCGCTAAGCAAGCTATTAAAGACTCTGACATGAAGGGTAAGGTTAAAAGAAAAGTTAAAAGAGTTGCTGGTCAAGAAGCTAGAAAAACTAAAAGAGCTTCAAATAAAACTGATAGAATTAACAAGAAAATAGATAAACTAGAAGCTAAGAAACCTGAAAACAAGGCTATGGCGTCTGATAAACCAAATGAAAGGAAAAAATTAAGAAAAGCTAAAAAACTTGTTAAAGAACGTACTGCTGATGGAAAAGTTAAAAATTATGCAGAAAACGCAGCAGTAGCATCTGACATAGCTTTAGATACTAACCCAGGATCAAGCTACTCTAAACTACTCAAATCAAGAGCTTATAAAAAGAATGAAGCAGATCAAAGCGGAAAATCTATAAGACAAATGAAAAAAGAATCAAAAGACGAAACAGCAACTAACAGATACGGTGGAGGTGAAACGCCTGCTGCTTATTTTAAGCAAAAAATTAAATACAACAACTCTGCTAAAGGTATTGCTATTAGAGTTGCTGCTGATGAAAAAGATAAGAAGCATGCTAGTGCTAAAGGTAAAAAAGCTTTAGATCATGATATTAGCTCTATGATTAGTAACGCTAGTATGAAAACTAATACTATGCGTTACGATAGTATGGCTGAAGCTAAACATGGTATGCCTAAAATGAAAACTAATCAAGATGGTGGTGGTTATGCTGCTACAAACCCTTCTGCACCAGGCAAACAACTTAAAAAACTAGGAAGTATATTATCTAAGTTTATGCATAAAACTAAATAAGTATGGCTTTTAAACTAAAATTCCAAGGAAAATCAAAAGAACTTTACGGATCAGACAATACTATGGTCCGTAAAGGTCTTGTTACTCCAGCTTATTTAATGGAAGGCCCGGGTGATAAAACTCCTGAAAAAAAACCAAAAACTCAACAACAAGTTGATGCTGAAGCTACTCAAAAAGCTAAAAACAATATGAAACTTGTTTCAACAGAAACTAGAAAAGTTGAAGGTGGTACAGAGAAAATAGAAAATTTTGAAGGAAAAGGTGAATCTACAGGCTTTAGTAAAGATCCTGCTGAAAGAGCAAAACAAGAGCAATGGATAAAAGATAATCCAGAGTTACACGCAAAACTGCTAGCTGAAAAAAAAGCAAAAGATCAAAAAATTACTTTTATTCCTGATGAAGAAACTAAAACAGTTGAAACAAAACCTACCCAAGACGCTAAATCTGTAGATAAAAATGTAGGTACTAAATTTGTTGAAGAAAAAGTTTTAGTTGGGTTCAATGCAGAAAGAATAGATGGTAAGTTAGTTAAAACTCCTATTTATGAAGATGTTAAAAGAAGAGTTGCTGTATCTGCAACAGGTGATGACAAGATAAGTAAAGATTTAGACCAAAACGTTCAATATAGTAGCACGGGAGATGCTGACAGAATTAAAAATGTAGTAACAGATCAACTTAATCAAAAGACTGTATCTAACATGTTAGAAGGATCTATGATGATTAAAAACTTAATAGGCAAAAATAAGTAATGGAAAGCAAGAAAACGTTTAAAGAAACTAAGATCGGAGCTTTTTTAGCTAGTAAAGCACCTAAGGTTTTAGAAGCTATTGGCGACGTATTACCTGATCAAGGTGGGCTTGGTGTAGTAAAAAATCTTATAACAAGTGATAATAAGATTGAGGCAGTTGATAAAGAGCAAGCTATGAAGCTGATAGAGCAGGACTTACAAGAGTTAAAAGAAGTTTCAAGTAGATGGAGAGCAGATATGAAATCAGACTCTTGGCTTAGTAAAAACACTAGACCTTTAGCTTTAATTTTCTTAACTGTATCTTCAGTGTTTATAATGTCTGTAGATTCTTTTCATATGCAGTTTGAAGTTAATACAGCTTGGGTTGACTTATTAAAAACATTACTGGTAACAGTTTATGTAGCATACTTCGGAAGTCGTGGTGCTGAAAAAATAACAAAAATAAATAAATAAAAATGAGAGGATTAATAGGAAACACAGCTGCACAGCCTAGGGTGTTTGGACACGATGCTGTTGCCGTAGTTATAGGTGCTGTTAATACTAGTTGGCCCGGCGATATAAGTGGAGATGGTAAAGGTGGAGTATCTGATTTAATAGGCGGAGGAACAGGCTATACAGCTGGAACTGGAGTTGCTACAACATCAAGTGGTTCTGGTACTGGATTAACTGTAGACACTGTTGTCAGCGGTGGTGTTGTTACTTCATTTACAGTAAATGCTGTAGGATCAGGTTATGTTGTAGGAGAGACAATAACAATAGCTGGTGGCACAACAAACGCTACTTTTACAATAACAAATATAGATATACCACATACTCATGAAAGAGGTTGTGTACTTTTACACGTTGCAAATTCTTCTGCAAGTGTAGGCTTAGTAATGGAGTCAGGTAATGCTATAACTGTAAGAGTAAAAGCTGAGGACATAGTAGGTCATCAGTGCCCGTTGCTAGTTAAAAGAGTAACTTCAGGAAGTGATTTAGTAGCTGTATATTAAAATGATAACTCAAAGATTTAACACTCATCTTCCTTGGAGAATGAGTGGAAGGGCTAAAAATAATCATTTTTTTGGCTTTGCATTTTTATTAAATTATGTTTGCGATAACTTACCTGATCACGGTAAAGCTTTAGAAATAGGTAGCTACATGGGTGAGTCGACTCAAATGATAGCTGCTAGTGGTATATTTAGTGAAATACATAGTGTTGATCCATTTAAAGGTACTGAAGAGTTTAACAAAGAGTTTGGTTACACATGGTCAAAAGTTAAATCAGAGTATAATAAAAATACAAGATACTTTAATAATGTATACCATCACCAAGGTTATAGCTATGATGAAGTGCCTAAGTTTCCACACGGTGAGTTTGAATTCATATACATAGACGCTAGTCATAAATATGAAGATGTAAAACAAGATATTGAATTATGCTTACCAAAATTAAAATATAAAGGCATAATCGCTGGCCATGACTACAGTTGGTCAGACGTCAAAAAAGCAGTTGACGAAAAATTTAACCCAGAAGAAGTATTAGTATTTTTAGATTCTTCATGGGCATATATTAAAAATTAAATTAAATTAAATTAAATGGCAAATAAAATAACTAAAAAAGAGTTATCTGAAGTAAAAGAAATTTCTAATAGCTTTAATAATATACTTTATCAACTAGGTCACATGAAGCTAGTTGAAAACGAACTACTAATTAAAGCTGCTCAAGAAAGGTCAGTTGTAGAAAGTGTAAAAAAGAAACTTCAAGATAAGTATGGTAATATAGACGTTGATCTTAAAACAGGAGAGTACAGTGAAAATAATAAGGAAGATTAGTGTAGGTTCTGACTATAAAAATGATGCTATGCATTATTCTACTGGTCAAGAAGTATACGGTGGACATACTATTAGCGATATTCTTTTTGAAGACAATGATCAGTCTTATAATATATTCATTGAGAAAAACAATGAAATATTACCTTGGAAAAAGTTTAATCGTAATATGGCTATATCAGTTGAATACGATTTAAAATACTAGTGAAAAGTTTATATCAATTTATAATAAAACCTTTTAACGACAGGTATGATAATACAAAGAAGATCGATGATAAAACCCTCATTGTTAACACTAGTATTGAAGATCATAAGTTTGTTAGTAAGAAAGCTGTTGTCGTTTCTACACCTGCAGCTTTTAAAACTAAGGTAAAAACAGGTGATATAGTATACGTGCATCATAATATATTTAGAAGATATTACGATATAAAAGGTATTGAAAGAAACAGTGGAACATATTTTAAAGATGATCTTTACTTTTGTTCTCCTTTTCAAATATATATGTACAATGGCAATAGCCATTTAAATTATTGCTTTATTAAACCTATTTTAAATAAAGAGAAATTTAGCATTAATAAAGAGCAACCTAACGTTGGTATAGTTAAATATAGCAATAGTTCCTTAGAAGCTCTTAAAATAACACCTGGGACACTTGTTACGTTTACACCTAACTCTGAGTTTGAATTTATTGTAGAGGGTGAACGACTTTATTGTATGAAATCAAATGATATAGCTTTAATCCATGAATACAAAGGAGACGAGAAAGAATATAATCCGAGCTGGGCGTAAAGCTGTAGACGAGTTAATTAAAGTAGCAGAAGAGCGAATTATAACTAATGATTCAGATGACTTAGCAGCTGATAGATTAAAAAATGCTGCAGCTACTAAAAAGCTTTGCATTATGGATGCGTTTGAAATATTACAGCGTATAGAAGAAGAAGAGAACATTTTAAAAGGTTTAGAAAATAAAAGAGAAATTAAACCGTTTAAAGGTTTTGCAGAAGGGAGAAGTAAATGATTTACGAACAAACTCTTTGGAAAGAAATTAAAGACATTGTAAATCCTAAAATATTAGCTAAAAACAATAGGTTTAAAAAATGGGAGTATGGTTATAACTCTGATTATGATTTTATAGTAATAAGTAAAACAGGGCAAATTGGACAAATCATTGAAATACAAAATCTCAGGATTGCTTTACCAGCAGCAAATGAACCGTTTAAACGAAGCAAAAAACAAAAGGAACAACTTTGGGAAAGATTTGAATATCCAAA